>AUXO012142723.1_pt1 | contig 10513 bp, 7 predicted proteins | sample 768731 | NCBI WGS metagenome assembly AUXO01 (sample SAMN02715735, study PRJNA202380) | gut metagenome | biome: sheep rumen | host: Ovis aries | place: New Zealand: Palmerston North
GCATATTCGGCGTGAGGCATCAATTGTTTTTCTACCATTAGCGGGGATTGCGAAGCCCCAGAGTAGCGTGAAGAGCAACTGACTTCACGCTCTTTTTGTATATGGGTGTTGAATATTCATAGGTATGTTAAATCAAATCCCTTAATGTATTAGGAAAATGACGTTTAAGCCATGAAAAGCATATTGTTTATCTCTGATGAAAACCTTATTCGTAAACTTTTAATAATCTATAATAAAATTTTATCCACATGAAAAAACATTTTCTATTTGTTTTATTTTATGCAGTGGCAGTATTGTTCATAACTGCTTGCGAGTGTTCCCAAGAAACAAATTACATTACTAACTCTAACGCTATTTTTATTGCTGCAGAGTATGTAGATGTTGTTCCTGAAAATCTTTATTTACCTATTGGTGCTCGTGAGAGAAAGGAGATATTTTTAGCAGGTTCGGACACCATTATGCAATTTACCTACACTGAGCGCCATAGTGATCAGCAGCCCTTCAAGTTTGTTGTGAAAACCTATCCAATGTACTCTTTACTTGAGATAGCGGGGGGCTTGCAGTTAAATGCTGGTGATAGTACGATTACTTTATGGAAAGCAGATAGTTTTTTTGATGGTGACACTATAATGCGTGCATTACCGATAGGGAAATATGTTATTTCTCAAGTTATTGATATTACAGAAAAATCGAATAAACCAGCTTCTAAAATAAATCATATATCAGTTAGCAGTAGAGAAGCTTTGAGATACGACTGGGAAGTGAATTTACAAAACGAATATATGAACTTTAATGCTGACTCGGCAATCATTCGTTTTGATATACAAAATCATGCTAATGATTCAAGCATTTTAATTGACTCTGTGATCGTAAAAGGCACGGATAATCCTTACCTCGCATCTTCTACGTCATTGCCTTCTAACATGGAATCCCATATTTTCCTTAATGAAGATAGAAATTTTAACTATGTAGTTGAAGCATTTTATAAAGGTCAATCATGCAATAGTTGCTCCTACACTTTTACCGTTCACAAAAGTGAACTCCTTTTTGATGGTGTAAGGCAACAACATATTATCGGTATTTTTAACGGATTCAGAGAATAATCAATACCAAAATTATGAAGACAAAATATTTTTTTTTATTGCTTTCTGCCTTTCTGATGGCTGTTTCATGTGAGAAATCTGAAAAATTGAGTGCTCCTGTGGGCTTGCAGGGGCAACAAATGGGGAGTACTATTGTTTTAGCATGGAACAAAGTGGAAAATGCCGCAGGGTATGAAATTTGGCGAAATGGAACATTTCTAATTTACTGGTACGCCACAAACTTCACCGATGATAGCCCCGACAACGGATATAACTCCTATGAAATTTCTGCATTTAATGAAAAAGTTAGTTCACCATCCTCGCAAATCAATGTATTCTTTGACAGCAATTTGTCAGGAGGTGGCGGAAGCAATGATAACGGCGGTGACGGCGGTTCTACACCAGGCGGAGAAGCAGAACAAAGTCTTCCCATAACAAAAAGTAATCTCATCGGATACTGGCACGGAAAAACTGAAGCCTATTCCGGATCAAGTACTTATGATTATAGTGATATCTATATTAATATATCAAATGACGGTGTGTGGGAAAGGATAGATGTAGAATCGAAGAATAAATGTGCTGTTACTTACGGAACATGGTATCTAAGCGGAACGACCATATATGTTACAATAGTAGGTGAGAATGATTTTGAAAACGGACAGTGTCTAGTACAATATACGGGCTCATCTTATACAGACTTATATGGAGTGGAGTTACTGACAAGTAAATCTTTAGTTTACAAGACAGGTCAATATCCGAATCTGATAACTTACTCGTATGAAAAAGTATCTTCTATTCCTGCTTCCTATATACACAATAATGACTTGAATAACGGAAGCAACCCCGACAATGGAGGTTCAAATGAGAGCAATCTAACGGTTAACAAAACAAATTTAACCGGTATATGGACATGTAATTTCAACGGCGATATCTATTATTGGGTGCTGCAATCCAATGGCACCGCTTATAGTATAGCAGACGAATCATCGTATATGTCCCGTGGCAGTTATCATAAGTTTGTAGGAAAGTGGTCTGTAAGCGGATCTTCGTTTATTTTCAACTCCACAAGACACAATTATTATGATGCAGGTATCTTGGATTATTCCGAGTCCGAAAATGAAACGGAAATAGTCTATGTTAGCAGCCTCAGTTCTACGAGGTTTATAGACGGGGACGGTAATACTTGGACGAAGACGACCTTACCCGCCTATATTAGTTTATAATTACTCAATGAATGATTGTCCTCACAGCGTATATCTGCAAACTATTATCTTTATGAAGAGATTAATTTTATGCCTGATTATCATCACGTCTTTGCCTCTAAGTGCATTTGCACAGTGGGGCGAAGAGTGGATTTATTGCCCGCTTTCTATACAAGTAAGTTATCAATACTCTTTCCAACCTAAAGGGGCAGGTGAAATATATCCCATTGGATTTGAAGCAAAAGTAACTAGAGCATCTAATGGATGGATTGGAGTCTCTACGGGCGGTGTTGCAGGCGGAAATTGGAAAAACAAAGTACTTTCCTATGATGAAATATCAAAATCAGACTCAAAGATGTATCATTATAATCTAATTTCCAATTATTATGTGATGCCATCTATCGGATTGGAAACCGGTCCACTGTCTCTACAAATTGCTCTTGGCGTAGTAGGCGTTCAGTTTTCCAAAGTAGGTCAAGCGGAAATGAGAGATTTCATCTATTATATACCTGTTGATTATCACAATACGGTTTATTTTATAATGGAGCCTTCTGTAAGTTTGAATATTCCTATATATGCCGGTTTCAAACTGCCGATCAAAGTCGGTTACCAAATCATCCCTTCTGCAAAGAAACTTAACAATTGGGTGATAGGAGCCGGTATACTTTTTCCACTTGAATTTGATTAATTCTATTCGCTATGAAAAATATTAGATTCATCATTTCATTTTTTATAATGGTTTTGTTCGTTGCGTGTGATAACGTAATCGTTTTTGGACCGGCCGAAAGGCATATTTACGATAGGATGGGTTATTATAGTATTCTTAACTATCGCTATCTGCGTTACACAGGGGATTCTGCAGTTTTGCAGATGTCAGTGCAAGAAATTGAGGGTTCAAAACGGCATTACAACAAGTCAAGTATATACGTTGGAAATGATTCCATTGCATGTGTCGATGAGTTACCGTTCGATATTGAAATCCCCATTCCGATTGTGAATGATTCTGTGTTTAAAATTACGCATGTATGTTGGGTCGATTCTGTCAATTCATTTCGCGATACATTGATACATACTGCCTATGTACATAAGAGTGAGATCGTGAATCCCGTGCCGGATACAGTTTCAATAGTAAGAGACAGATTGGATACGGTTATTGTTGAAACATACTATACCAAACCCGATAATGTATGGTGGAGAATACTCTTGTAAGGCGTATCTATATGAAAAGTGAATTAGGTGCTAAAACTGTCATATAAACCGAAATAACATATGAAAAGCAATTATCTTAATGTTTTACTGATGGTTGTGGTAGCCGCTCTTCTTACAGCTTGTGAATGGGGGATAACGTATGATTATACTTCATGTGAACATGTATATGTGGGTATGACCCCCATATTTGTGGTAAATGAAAGTAACTACTATCCTATCAAGAAAAAAGAGTGTCAATATATTTATACAACCGATACAGATACGATACTCGTCTTTACTTATACAGAACGAATAGGTGAGCAACAACAATTTGTGTTTTGTGCGAAAAAATATCCATCTTATGCTATATTTGATATAGAAGGCTCTGTTTCATTGGATACTGATGACGGTCTTATTGCACTCTGGAATTCCGATTCAAAGAATGAGAGCGATACCACAAAAGTTCATTTACGTGAGGGTAAATATGCATTTGTAAATACTCTATCTATTACCGAAAAATCAAACAAGCCAACAACTAATATCTATACCGAGTTGATAAGTAGTAAAGAATCTTTGAAATACAATTGGATAGTAAACTTCAATAATGAGGAGATGCACTTTAATGCCGACTCTGCCATAATAAGTTTTGATGTTGAAAATATGGTTTCGGACTCCTATATCTTGATAGACTCTGTGGTTGTCAAAGGGATTGACAATCCTTACTATGCCTATTCTAATTCCTTACCTTCAACTCTTGAGACTCATGTCTTCCTAAACGAGGATAGAAGATTTGCTTATAAGATAGAAGCGTATTACAAAAAGCAGCCCTGCGATACTTGTTCATATTCTTTTTATGTGCACAAGAGTGAAATTATCTATGAAGAGAGTCAGCAGAATAATATTTCAGGCACTTTGTATGGTTTTAGAGAGTGATAGCATCTTATGAAAATCAATCAGTCTTGTATAGTACTTTTGTGCTCATTGTTTTGCAACATAGCTTTTCTACATGCGCAAACGTTTGACACGATTCGCAATATGCGGGCATTCTCGCCTGAAGAGGCAGAGGCATATTCTAATGTTGGATTAGCGTGTCCGGAGATTGAGTTACCTTCTGTTACGGGTAATAAAGCCAATTTCCGTTATATTGATGCAGGCTGCGAAGCATCCTTGACCATTCGCCCTACATTCGGTGTTTCCGGAGGTAAAATTACCGGTTATACCGTACATTCTATCCCGTATGCACCTCCTTTCCCCTTCAATCGCGGAGAAAGAATCTTTATTGACCAAGACGATGTGTGGGGCAACTTGATTTCGTTGCCGTTCAAATTTGTCTTTTGGGAAAATACATATAGTAGTGCTGTGGTGGGGGCTAATGGGTTGATTTCATTCAACACATCCGTAAGCAACACCTTAAGCGGTTATAGTCTATTAGGTAAGGGGAATATTCCCGATTACTTCTTTTTGGGTACAGGCGGCTTAAATTGGGGCAATGCTATCTATGGCGTTTTTGAGGATATTAACCCCCGTGAGATTGTCAAACAACACACGGGTGGTAGTATAAGACAAGGTGTTTTAGGTGAGTATCCTTGTCGTACACTCACTGTATCATGGTACAAGGTACCTAACTTTGGATGTCCGTTCCATAGTAGGAATTGGGATACGTATCAGATAGTCCTTTATGAAGGAACCAATGTAATTGATGTCTATGTCGCTCAAAAGTCGTATTGTACGTGGAATGGGAATAAAGGAATTATAGGCATACAGAATAAGGATTGCTCACGGGCAGTAGCTGCCCCGGGAAGAAACACCAATGACTCATGGACAGCGCAAAATGAAGCATGGCGATTTACTCCAATCAGTTCACCGCAATATACCATCACCTACTATGCAGGCAAGGGTATCAATGGAAAGAAATTAGGTACAGGAGATCAGATTACGATAAATCCGAACGAAGTAGAGTATTTAACTGCACGATTACAGTTTACCGCTGCTAATGGTGAGCAATTTGACCTGCGCGACACAGCACTCATTCTTCATACGGAAGTCGCTATAGAGACAACTAATAAGCAGACTTGCGATGGCAGCAGTTTCCAATGGAGAGGTCATACTTATACGCAATCAGGAACATATACCGACTATATAGGAGATAATAACGGCTGTTATGACAAAGTGTATCAACTAAATCTCAGTATAGGAGAGAATAAGACATACGAAGAAAATCGAACAATATGTGAAGGAGAGACATATACTTGGCACGGTAAAAAATATAGCCAAACCGGTACCTATTACGATAGGAAGAAGTCCGTAGCCGGGTGTGATAGTATTCATGTGCTGCACTTGCAAGTGTTACGTGGATATCATATTAAAACAGAAGCCACTATATGCGAAGGAGATGTATATAATTGGCGCGAAAAAAGTTATACAAAAGCCAATGTGTATAAAGAAGCATATAAGACCATTGACGGATGCGATAGTATATTTGAGTTGACATTGACTGTCCAAAAACCTTTTCTACAAGAAACAGAAGCCTATCTCTGCGATGGAAATAGTTATCGTTGGCGAGGAAAAACCTATTCGGAGGTCGGGGTGTATGACGATTCCTTAAAAACTATTTATGGTTGTGATAGTATCTACCGATTACATTTGGAACGAGCACAAAATTATCATTTTTATGATACGTTGACAATTTGCGATGGCGACACCCTCTTATGGCATGGGCAGAAACTATTTAGAAAAGGTAACTACACGGCTCACTACACAACATCTAAAGGTTGCGATAGTATTTATTATGTGCATTTTAACCTTTATAAAAAATATCTGTTCATTTCCGAGGGTACTATAACTACCGGAGGCACTTATTCATGGCGTGGTAAAACATATACTGCCCCAGGACAGTACTACGACTCTTTGAAAACGCAAAATGGATGTGATAGCGTGTTTCAACTAAATCTTGCTTTCGCTCGTGCCTATTTTTACCCGCGAACGGAATATCGGTGTTTCAATGATGCCTATACATGGCGGGAAAAAACTTATACGAAAAGTGGTATTTATCAGGATTCTTATGTGTCAAGATTCGGAACGGATAGCGTGTATCAACTTACCCTGTTCTTTGCAGAAGAACCATTCCATATATATGATACTATCTATCGCTGTGAGGGAGAAACGTTCAATTACAACGGTACAACCATCCGAAGTAGTCAAAAACTCTATGAAACCATTAAGACAACACAAGATCTGACTTGGACATGCGATAGTATCATCCGTGAAATCAATGTCATCTTTGGCAAACCATTTTACAGAAAAGAAACGAAACGGATATGTGCGGGCGAAAGTTATCATTGGCACGGATTTGACTATACGCAAGCGGGCACTTACTACGATGAATACAAAACTCGCGAAGGATGTGATAGTATATACGAACTAACCTTGATAATTGATGATAAATTTTATAAAGAAGAGTACAAAACAATCTGCGAAGGGACTCATTTACAATGGCATAAAAGGACTTTGACGGATGCCGGAATTTACTACGATAGTGCTTATACGGTACATGGTTGTGATAGCGTGTATAAACTTGTTTTAACCGTTGAAAAACCAATTACAATTGAAGAAAATGCTATCGTGTGCGAGAATGAGATTTATGACTGGCACGGACAATTCTGCATGGAAAAGAAGGATTATTTTGATACCATTCGAACTATAAATGGTTGCGATAGCTTAAGATATATTTTACATCTGGATAATTATCCATCTTACTCGTTTTATGAGGACGCAACGATATGTGAGGGAGAGTATTACGAATGGAGAGGAAGAAAACTAACCAAAACGGATACATATTATGATCGCTATAAAACTCAAAATGGGTGTGATAGTATTTATGTGCTCAATTTGACAGTTCATCCTACATACTTTCGCCGAGAACAAGCGGCTATATGCGATGGTAGTGCAGTGGAATGGCATAACAAAATTTATACGCAGAAGGGCGTTTATTATGACACGCTTAAATCCGTAAATAATTGCGACAGTATATTTGAACTTACATTGGTAATAGGTAATCACTATCTATTTGAAGAAGAATATGTACTTTGCGAAGGTGTAACCTATTCATGGCACGGCAAGCAGATTACAGATAATGGTATTTATTATGATAGCCTTCACACCCAATTAGGTTGTGATAGCATATATAAATTAACTGTTAGCAAAAATCCGTCTTATCGTTTCCTAACAGAGGCATCTATTTGCGCAGGAGATGCCTATGAATGGCGCGATTCTGTATATACCATTGATAGCATATATTACGATATCTATTCGACTACTCTGGATTGTGACTCGTCCTATCTTCTTCGGCTGAAGGTTCATCCTACGTATCTTTTTATGGACACAGCAACGTTCTGTAGTGGAGAAGAATTTATGTGGCGCGATACAATCCTTACAATCCCTGGCACATATTATGACACCTTGATTAGTACCACACACTGTGATAGTATTTATGGCTTGAACCTTGTCTTGAACCAGACATTCCGGCAGGTGGATAAGGATACTATTTGTGGGGGCGAAACGTATATATGGAGAGAAAAAGCATATACTACCGAAGATGTCTTTTATGATCGTTACAAAAGTGTAGATGGGTGCGATAGTGTATATGAACTGCACCTCGTTGTGCTGCCATCCTACGATACTCTATATTATGACACCATCTGTCAAGGACAAACGTATCATTGGTGTGGACAACTCTTGTCAAAAGCAGACGAATACAAAGAAACATACCATACTTTATCAGGTTGTGATAGTATATTGCGATTGCATTTATCTGTTCAACCCACCTATTTCCACAGCGAATCTGCTTATTTATGTACTGATAGTGAAATTATGTGGCATGGGGAGAAGTATAATAAATCCGGCGTGTATTACGATAGTTTAGTTAGCATATACCATTGTGATAGTGTGATAGAGTTGACTCTTATTGATGCCAACCGGTACGAGCTGCAAATTTTTGATACTATCTGTGATGGAGAGTCTTATCTGTTCGATGGAGAAAGTCTTACGGAATCAGGAGAATATGAGAAAAAGTATTTTACCTATGCAGGGTGCGATAGTTTGTTAAAACTGCAGTTATACGTGCGTGAGTTTCCCAAACCTCAATTCCCTCTATCAGCCGTTTGTGCCGATGAAAGAGAATTACTTGTATCGTTTACACCTACTGTTTCTTATCCGGTTCGGTGGAGTATCGAATTTGATGAATTAGGAAGAAGTAACGGATTCGTGAATGCAACGGGAGTACTTTCCTCTGCTCCTATATCTATTCCGTTATCGCATATAGAGGGGAAAGCTTATACTGTCCCCAACCATTATTCATTCACTTTGTCATTGAATAGTGATTATTGCAATAAAGAGCAAACTTTTCAAACTGTGTTTGATGTCTTGTACCCTTCCTATGTGCTTGTGCAGAAGTTTGAAGATGTATTGGCTGTACAAAACGAATATTACAATGGCGGATTCCGTTTCACGAACTATCAGTGGTTAAAGGAAGGGGTAATCATTGAAGGAGAAACGATGCCTTATTATTATCCTCCTGAACCCTTATCAGAAGTACCATATCAAGCCCTTCTCACAAATGAGTCGGATGGAGTGGCGATGCTCACTTGTCCTATTATACCGCACAATAGAACAAATGTTGAGCGAGTAGAAAACGACATAACAATCTATCCAACAGCTATACCAGCGATAAATTCTATACTTACAATTCACACTGTAAAACCCTTAATGCTAACGGTATATAATGTTGCCGGGGATATGATTTCGCAGCAGTATATTGATGCAACAAGGTCTCTTTCTTTACCTTCATCAAGCGGAATCTATCTGTTACACATGTCATTGGCAACAGGTGAACAAAAGGTTCAACGAATCGTCATCTATTAATATTATGAGTATGCGAAGGGGTATAATAATTTGGTTGCTGAATTGCTGCATAATGTATCTTTTAGCCGAAGAATCCTATCATCGAATCGGTGGTTTGGCTGATGTTTCAATTGGAGCTGACATCACGAATGTTGAACGCAATATGTCTTTTGATGTGGGAGGTGATGCCGGTTTCGTGTATGAATATAATAAGAAACATTTCTTGTTACAAATCAATGCCGGTATCAACTATGCGTATGGACATGTTTCTAATCGGGATATGAGTGGAGAATGGCAAAACATGACAGACTCGTATGGAGACCAATGTATATATTCATGGTTTATTACGAACAAAGTGGATTTTTCACAAATGGTAAATACGAACATGTCGTTTCTGGTAGGTGGAGAATTTAATTCCATTGTGGTTTTGACAGGATTAAAATGGAAATACCTTCTATATGGTAGCACACGTTCTAATGCACATCTGATAACCTATGGTACCTATCCAAATCTGATAGTTCCTTTGAAGCACATGCCGAATCATTACTATGTGGATAATCTAAAAAATTCATCCGAAAAATCAATGAACAGACGATATAGCTATGATTTTGTCTATTCGTTTGAAATAGGTTATTCGTTTAATCGCAATCGTTTCGGTTTATTGAGCATCAATCGGTCAAGCGTTCATCGATTGTCTATTTATGCAGATATAAGTTTGCTCAATCAAATACCTAATAAACAAGAGCCTTTATATGATTTTCATAAAACGTCAAATTATATACCCGATTTACATCTTGAGAACGTTTCGCTAACTCACCTTTATCAGTCCAACGTAGCGGCAACTAATTTTTTGCGCACACTCTGCTTTGGAGTTAAGTACACGATTCTATTGGAATTGAAATATGATAAATCCTGTCGGTGTTTATTCTAAAGGTAAGCATAAATAATAAGTAGATTCAGACAATAATTGAATACAAACTATAAAATCCGTACGATCATGAAACATTTGTATCTTTACAGGGCATTGGTGATGTTCTTATTTTTGCCTTATATGTTATCAGTTGTCCATGCCGAGCAGCCGGTAAATTGGGCTCTGACGAATTTACCGACAAGTGTTTATAACGTACATGATTTTCATAACGG
>AUXO011862242.1_pt1 | contig 10512 bp, 8 predicted proteins | sample 768731 | NCBI WGS metagenome assembly AUXO01 (sample SAMN02715735, study PRJNA202380) | gut metagenome | biome: sheep rumen | host: Ovis aries | place: New Zealand: Palmerston North
TAAAAAACTCAGGCTTCAACATCAACCTGAGTTAAATATTTAACTAAAAATTGCTACTAAAATCATTGCTATTAATAAGCATGTTCCAAAAAGTGATAAGAATATAGCCATCTTCTTACTATGTGGCTTAGGTATTTTTATTCTTAAAACAAATAAGCATCCAACAATAACAATAACACCTAAATAAATCCATACAAAGCCACTAACTCTGCTTAGAATCCAAAAAGCAGGGAAAATAAGGCTTGCCATAGTTATAGGTAATCCAGTATAGAAATGTAATACTCCTGTATCACCTGATTTAATTCTGTCATTTTCAAGTGCATTGAAATAGCCAAGTCTTACTAAACCAAATAAAACATAAGTTAATAAAACAACTACATAAATCCAAAAATACCATTTAGTATACCATTCGATATCATAGCGTCTTACTAAAGCAAAACCAATCATAGCTGGCAATATACCAAATGCAATAACATCAGATAATGAATCAATTTGAATACCAAAATCTTTCATCATCTCAGTTCTATCCTTTTTAGTTCTTGCAACCTTACCATCGAACATATCTAAAAGGCCACAAGTCAATAAGCATCCTACAGCTACATCAACATTATATCCAGAACCAACCGCTGCACAGCCTATACCCACGCAAGCAAGAATAACACTGATATACGTTAACAATACTGTATAATTCCAATATCCTATCATATTCTATTCCCCTCTAAAAACACAAATTATTTTACCATATATTATCATATATAGCAATTATTTGGTTTTCTTAATTCTTTTATCAAGCTCAAAAGAATCTAGCATAATAACTCTCTTACAGCCTTCACATTCAAGCTTTATACTAGCACCAGTTCTAATAACCTTCCATTTTGTAGAACCACAAACATGAGGCTTTTTTGTTTCAACAATTTGATTTAGCTCATACATTATAAAGGTCTCTCCTTTATTTTAGCAAATGCTCTAGGATATTTTTTAGGGCATTCCTTTATTTTCTCTATAACAATAATTTCTCTTTTTCCATGATTATCAGGTAGTTCTAAGCTAATAACTTCCTTAAGTTTTCCACCTAATATATTAATAGAATTTTTAGCCTCGTCAAGCTCTAGCTTACCATCTTGACCCTTCATCGCAATAAATAAGCCGCCAATTTTAACTAAAGGTATGCATAATTCAGCAAGCACATTAAGCCTTGCTACAGCTCTTGCTGTTACAACATCAAATGATTCTCTATTGTCTTTTTGAAAATCCTCTGCTCTTTTATGATATGCATGAACATTATCTAATTCTAATAAGCCTGCTAAATCATTTAAAAAATTGATTCTTTTATTTAATGCATCAATGATAGTAACATCAATATCATCTCTTACAATCGCAAGAGGAACAGACGGGAAACCTGCACCACTTCCAACATCACATAATTTAATATTACTTAATTCACCTAAAGCCTTTAAAATCGTTAAAGAATCATAAAAATGCTTGCAATAAACCTCATCCTTATCAGTTATAGCAGTCAAATTCATATATTCATTAACTTCAATTAATTTAGAATAATAATTTTGAAATTTGTTTTCTATTTCATCATTACATGAAATTCCAAGTAAAGAAAGTAAATCATTAAATTTCATTTGCTTCTCTCCTCATCTTTTCAACATAAACAACTAATACTGAAATATCTGCAGGATTAACACCTGATATTCTAGATGCTTGACCAATAGTTTTAGGCTTAATCTTTTTAAATTTTTCCCTTGCCTCAAGCGCAATATTATCAACATCATCATAATTAATATCATCAGGTATTTGCTTAGCATCATAAGCCTTCATTTTATTAGCTTGATCCTTAGCCTTTTTAATATAGCCATCATATTTATATGAAATTTCTACAGCCTCTAATATTTCATCTATATCATCATAATCAATATTTAATTTAGTATTTGCCTTATCTAACAACACCTTAATATCATTAAAATCAATTTCAGGTCTCTTAATTAGATTTTCTAATGTTTGGCTTTCTCTTACAGCCTCAATTCTTCCATTTAAATATTCATTAATAATATCTAAATGAATCTTCTTTGATTTAAACTGCTCCTTAACAGATTCAATAGATTTCTTCTTTTGATTTAATCTATCATATTGCTCCTTAGAAATAGTACCAACTTTATATCCATATTCTCTTAATCTAATATCAGCATTATCATGACGTAATAATAATCTATATTCAGCTCTAGATGTTAATAATCTATATGGCTCCTTTGTACCCTTAGTAACTAAATCATCAATCATAACACCAATATAGGCTTCATCTCTAGATAAAATTAAAGGCTCCTTACCTAAAATCTTTAAGGATGCATTAATACCAGCAATTAATCCCTGACCAGCTGCTTCCTCATAACCAGATGTACCATTAATTTGTCCAGCAGTAAATAGGTTATTAACAACCTTAGTTTCAAGGCTTGGCCAAAGCTCAAGCGGATCTATAGCATCATATTCAATCGCATAAGCGTATCTAATTACCTCACAATTTCTTAAGCCAGGTAATTCTCTAATCATTTTATCCTGAATTTCTACAGGCATAGATGTTGAAAAGCCTTGGATATATTCCTGATCAATATCTAAGCTTTCAGGCTCATAAAAAATTTGATGTCTTTCCTTATCAGAAAACTTAACAACCTTATCCTCAATAGATGGACAATATCTAGGACCTACTCCCTCTACTACTCCACCATACATTGCTGATTCCTTCAAATTACTTTTAATAATATTATGAATAGCCTCATTAGTATATGTTAAATAACAAGGGACCTTAACATTCAAAATAGAATTATATCCCTTATCAAAGGAATAATGCCATGTTTTTTCGTCACCCATTTCAACCTGAGTTTGTGAAAAATCAATAGTAGATGCCTTAATTCTTGCAGGAGTACCTGTTTTCAATCTTAAAATAGTAAAGCCTGCATCTCTTAAAGCTTTTGAAATACCATATGATGTTTGCTGTCCATCTGGTCCTTCAGGACTTGTCCAATGTCCTCTTAAAATACGACTTGCTAGATAGGTACCAGTTGTTAAAACAACAGCCTTAGATTCAATTCTTTCACCATCTAATGTAACAATACCCTTAATTGTTTTATTCTCAATAATTAAATCATTAACTATTTTTTCCATTAAAGTTAAATTATTTACTGTCTTTAAATATTTAAGCATTTCTCTTGCATAAAGTAATTTATCAATTTGAAATCTTAATGCTCTTACAGCAGGACCCTTAGAGCTATTAAGCATTTTAGTTTGAATCTGACACATATCAGCATTCTTACCCATATATCCACCTAATGCATCAATTTCTCTAACTACAACACCCTTTGCAGGTCCTCCAATTGAAGGATTACAAGGCATTGAACCAGTCATATTAAGATTACCTGTTATTAATAGAGTTTTAAGTCCCATTTTGCTAGAAGCAATAGCTGCCTCACAGCCAGCATGACCTGCTCCAACAACGATTAAATCATACATATGTATAATCCTCCTTTTCAAATAAAAACATTCCTTTTAAATTATACACTTATTTAAAAAAAATAAAATAGGAATCGTGATATTGAAAGGAAATTGACATAATCTATCACAAATGATAAAATTAATTAAATATAACGTTTCGATATGAGGTATGCCTATGAAAACTGAAGATTTAATAAAAAAAGTGTTATACCTTTACAACTCATTTGTTTTTTTTATCGATTCAGAACAAAAGATTTGTAAAGAAGTATACTATGAAGAAAACAAAATAGGAGAAAATCTATCCTTCATTGATTTAGCACACCTAATGGCTAAGTCATATAATCTAAAGGATATATTTTATGATAAAATAGATAGATTTATGACTAATCTAGATACAGATTCTGGAACATTCAGTATTACATTAGATTATGAGAAAGAGGATGAATCTAAGGTTACATTCATACTACGTGGCTATAAATTCGATAAAAATGATATAATATTTAGCTATTATCCTTTAGATTTAAGCAATTATGAAAATGATGAATTAACCAAGGCTATTAGTAAAAATACACTTATTGCAGAGGCAAATAAATTAATCGAAAATAACGATAGCTTTATTATTCTAAGAATGGGAATAGATAATTTTGAAGAAATCACTAAAGAATATGGAAACATGTTTAGCGATATTATCCTAATTGAAACAGTTACTGCTATAAAGCTTAACTTAGGAAATGATGGCTCAATATGTAGAATTGGAGAATCAGAATTTGTAATTATATTAAAGACTAATGATGATTACAATATAATTCATGATAGAGTATCAGTAATTAGGCACTTAATCGAAAACCTAAATATTCAGCATGTAAGAAAGATAAATCTTCACGCTACTATTGGTTGTTCTAGATGTCCATATGATGGAACAAACCTAGATTTATTAATCAAGAAAGCAGAAATAGCATATCGTAGAGGAATTAAAAAGGGTAAAAATAATTTTGTAATATACACATTAGAATTAAGTGGTCAGGTTCCAGATGATTATGTTACAGAATTCTATAATGCAAAGGTACCAATTCATGTCCAAAACTATACATATAATATTACATCAGGAATTATAGAATTACTAAATCAAGAAACCGAATTAAATAACAATTTAAAAGATGCTTTATCAGTAATAGGAAACTTCTTCCTACTAGATAGAATAACCTATGTTACATATGATATAGATAATGACGAATTTGATATTCAAATATGGAATAACCCTTCGGCCAATACACCTCTTCTACCTGATGCAAAATCTAGAGAAGTTTATAATAAGATAGTAAATCAAATAGGTTCTAATGGAATGCTTAAATATAATCAGGTTGAATCAGTTAAAACAAGTCCATTATATGAAATATTACATAAAGCAAAAACATCAGCAATATTAGCCTTCAGATTAGAATTAAATGGAAAAGATCTTGGTTTAATTAATTTCTCAATGTGCTCAATAAATAGATTTTGGTCAAAGGATGAAATATCATCACTTAGATTGATATCTAAAATATTTGCAGTACAAGCTAAAAAGCAAATTGACACAAAAAATCATTTTAGGGATTTATATATAGATCAAGCTACAGGAATTATAAATTTCAAAAAATGGAGAATTGAAGTAAATACATTATTGAAAAATAATCCAAATATGCAATATTCAATACTTCAAATACAAATTACTGATTTTTATAATATACGTTCTGTAATAGGAAACAAGCAATGTGAAAAGATATATTCTTCTATTGCTGATAAGCTTGGTACATATGTATATAGCCAATATATATTCTGCCATGATTCTGACGATAAATTTATGGTCTTTTTCCCAAATACTAACCAAAAGGAAATATCATATGTATTTAGTGAGGTAGCAAGACATATTTATAATAATTCACCAGTAACAAGATTTAGAATTATTCTTCATGGTGGAGTTTATATAAATGATTGTAATGATAAATTAAATGTTGCATTAGATAAAACAGCTATGGCATTTAAAAATTCAAATTCAGCTTTAACATTCTATTCTAACGAGGTTCATGAGCTAGAACAGGAAAAAGCTAATTTAGAGCTTCATATGCATGACGCTCTAAAGAATGATGAATTCTTATTATATCTTCAGCCAAAAATAGATTCAAAAACTGGCAAGCTAGTTGGAGCTGAGGCCTTAACTAGATGGTTCTTCTACCATGAAAAGCTTATTTTCCCAAATACATTTATACCTATCTTTGAAGAAAATGGATTCATTGAGGAATTAGATTTTGTTGTTTTTGAAAACACATGTAAATTTTTAAGAACGGTATTAGATGAAGGAAAAACACCATTGCCTATTTCTTTAAATGTTTCTAGATATGTATCTGATTTTAAGGAATATTTAAGACAGTTGAATAAAATCAAAAGAAAATATAAAATTCCAAATGACCTAATAGAATTAGAAATAACTGAAGGAATGTTTTATAACAACAATGATGAGATTTCTGATTTCATTAATTTATTACATGATTATGGATATAGGGTATTAATGGATGATTTTGGCTCAGGATATTCTAATGTAGCATCCTTAGCTACTTTAAATTTTGATTGTATTAAAATAGATAAGAGCCTTGCTCAAAATACATCAGAAAAATATAAAGCTATAGTTTCATCATTAATTTCGATGATAAAGAATTTAAATATGGATGTATTATGTGAGGGCGTAGAAACATCAGAATATGCAGAATTCTTAAAAACTGTAGGATGCACTAAAATTCAAGGCTACCTATATGATAAGCCATTACCTGAGGATGACTTTAGAAAAAAGTACATAAAATAGAAAAAAAGCAATTTGGAAAAATGAAAACCAAATTGCTTTTTAAATTACTTTACATTTTCAATAAATTCTTCTGCAATCTTTTCAGCAGTAAATCCATAATAATCAAAAATATACTTAATAGGCATAGATGCACCATAAGTATCAATACCCTTTACATAAGAAGCATATTTATACCAAGGTAATGTAGCACCCATTTCAATAGCCATAACCTTACTACCCTTAGGTAATACACTTTCCTTATATTCTTTAGATTGCTTATCAAATAAGAACATAGAAGGCATAGATACAACTGTTACATCAATACCCTTTTTCTCTAATACCTTTGCAGCATCTAAAGTGATAGATAATTCAGAACCACAAGATAATAAAATGTAATTTGACTTACCCTTCTTTACAACATAAGCACCCTTTAATACACCCTCACTACTAGTTACAGATAAATTAGGTAATGCTTGTCTAGATGATGTAATAACTGTTGGATATGTATTAGCTTTAATTCCTTCTAATAATGCAGCTGTCATTTCTCTTGCATCTGCAGGACGGAATAAATTAACATTAGGCATTGCTCTAAACATAGTTAAATGCTCAATAGGCTGATGAGTTGGACCATCCTCACCTACACATACTGTATCATGTGAGAAAAAGAATAATGAAGGAATATTCATAATTGCAGCCTGTCTTACAGCTGGCTTTAGATAATCAGAGAATACGAAGAATCCTGCACAGAATCCTCTCATACCACCATGTAATGTTATACCATTTGTAATAGCAGCCATTGCATGCTCTCTTACACCAAATTTAATATTTCTTCCACGAGGATTATCTGCACCATAAATACCATCAGCACCCTTAACCATTGTAGATGCAGTTAAGTCAGCTGAACCACCCATGAAATTAGGAAGCTTAGATGAAATCCAATCTAATACCTTTCCCATAACCTTTCTAGTTGATTCCTCTGAGCCATCTGGATATGTAGGAATTCCATCAGTATCAGTTAATTCAAAATCATCAGAAATGAATCTTAATAAATCCTTATATTCTTCAGGATATAGATTTTGATAAGAACGAAGTAGCATATCCCAATCATCTTCAGCTTGGATACCTCTTTCAATAACATTTTCCTTGTAATATTCAACTACATCATTAGCGAAAGTAAATTCAGGCTCATCATATCCTAAATTCTTACGTAATACTTTAATATCCTCTTCTGGCATTGGCTTACCATGAATTGATGATTCACCAGAATTAGGTGCACCATATCCAATAACAGTTTTAATTTCAATAATAGAAGGTTTACCAGATTGCTTAGCAATTTCAATTGCATTATTAATATCATCACAATTTGTGCCATCATTAACAAGCTGATAATCCCAGCCCATTGCTTCAAACTTAGTTTTAATATCTTCAGTATTAGCTAAAGCTACCTCACCATCTAATTGAATATCATTTGAATCATATAAAACAACAAGTTTACCTAATCCTAAATGCCCAGCTAGGCTTGCTGCTTCCATAGCAATACCCTCTTGAAGGTCACCATCACCACACATTACATATGTATAATGGTTAACAACAGAATAGTCAGGCTTATTAAAAATAGCCTCTAAATGATTTTCAGCAATTGCCATACCAACAGCACTTGAAATACCTTGACCTAAAGGTCCAGTTGTAATTTCAACTCCAGGTACATGGCCATATTCTGGATGACCAGGTGTCTTAGAACCCTTTTGACGTAAATTCTTTAAATCATCCATAGAAATGCCAAATCCACTTAAGTGTAGTAGCATATATAAAAGTGTTGAACCATGACCAGCTGATAAAACAAATCTATCACGATCAAACCACTTTTCATCAGACGAATTAATTCTCATCTGTCTTGTAAATAATGTATGTAATATAGGAGCAGCACCTAATACAATACCAGGATGTCCACTCTTTGCCTTTGTAATTGCCTCTGCACCAACAACTCTTAATGAATTGATACATTTTAAATCAATTGATTTCATTTTAAAATAAACTCCCCAAAATTCAATTATTCAGCGTCAGTAGATTTAGATTCTTCTTTTTCTACATCTTTTTCTAAAGTATCATTTGTTTCTTCTTTATCTTCATTTTCCTCTGGCTTAGCTTCTAAAGCCTCACTAGATTCTTCCTTAGGCTCTTCAATTTTCTTAACCTCAGCATCAATAGCCTTATCATCATTATTTGAAGCATTTTCTTCATTATCTTGAGGATATAATGCATCAAAATAATCATCCATATATTCCTTTTGCTTAGCTAATAGCTTATCAAACTTACCAGCACCGATATGCTCCTCAATAATTTTACGGCTTTCCTGATTAGCAGCAGCCATCTTCTTCTTAACATATGTATTAGCACCTAGCATAAAAATAAACATTAAAACTAATACACCAATAATTACATAAGAACCCCATTGAGGCATCTTAGATGATAATACTAATGCAATAACACATAATACTACAGCTAAAAGCATTAATGGATAAATAACAAATCTTGAGAACTTCTTAGAAATAACCTCTGTCTTATCCCAAAATTCAACCCATTGTCTATTAACAAATCCAGAATATAACTCACCAACTGATTCATAATAACCATCCTCAACAAATAAACGATAATTATTACCATCAACTGAAGACCATACTGCAAATTGTCCCTTTGTATTAACGAATTCTTCCTTTAAACCAGAAAAATCGCTCATTTTATAAACCTCGATCTTACGGTTATCAAATTCGTTTACATCAATAGGAGAAACAGAATCTGCAATATTAAATAATTTAGGATTAATTTTCATATTAAATCACCTATTTCCTTTCAAAAAAACAAATTCATTTTATTATATCATATTTATAATTAAAAAAAAGTAGTTTTTGAATTTACTACTTTTTCACATTAATTGAACAATTCCTTTATTGAATTAAATAAATTGCCATTATATAAGAATTTAGAAATTCTTAATGCATCAGTTTCAAGCTGTAAGTCAGTTTTAATAAATTCTAATGCATTACCTGTTATAACTTCCTTATTAACCATAATATTCAGAATAAAGAATAATAATGAAAGTATAACAACATAAATCAATAAATATAAGGCCATACCCATTATGCCATCAATTGCTTTGATAATAGAACTCTTTCTCAATGTATTTGCTAATATTCTTAAAATAATAAGAATTAGTGAGAAAGCAAAGGCTAAAATCAAGAATGCAATACCCTTCATAGCATATGTACCAAGCTTTTCAGCTACTAATGCTGGAAGTGTTTCAGGTGTTGCTTCTATTTTACTTGCAATAAATGATGCAAAGAATGATGGAATATTCATTGCCTTCGCAATGATATCAGCAGTTGATGCTCCTTCTCCTGCTTCATTTACGGTATTTTGTACATTATCATAAATTGAATTATAAATAGATGGATAAATCCATTCCCTATTTTTCATAAATTCTGCAAAGTTTGAAGCTAAAACTAATGATAGGGCAAGAATTATTAATACACCTAATAAGCCTATCATCTTATTCATAAATCCCTTTTTGAAGCCAAGAAATAAAAACATAATTCCAAATAAGATTATAACTATATCTATAATACCAACGATACCTAAATCCATGTTTCTCATCTCCTCTTCAAAATTCAATAATATTATAATTTAATTTTGATAAAAACACAACAAAAGCTAAATACTTTTTTATAAATAAAAAGTATAGAATTTCATACTATCTAGAAAAAATCGCAATCTAGTTTTTTTTACGTAAGAATAGTATAATATTACTGGTGATTTTTATGGAAATAATTGAAGTATTTAGAAACAAAATGGAAAGTGAAGGCTATAAAGCCTATATCATTCCTACATCAGATTATCATAATAGCGAATATATAAGTGATTATTTTAAGGCAAGACAATTCCTATCAGGCTTTACTGGCTCTCAGGGTACATTACTTATAACAAAGGAATTCGCCTATTTATGGGTAGATGGAAGATATTTTATTCAAGCTGAGAAGCAAGTAAATCCAAATTATATTAAAATAATGAAAATTGGTACACCAGGTACTCCAACAATTGAGCAATTCCTAAATGATTATTTAAAGGATAATGATGTATTAGGATTTGATGGCAGATTAATGAGCACAAATTTAGTTAAATCAATAACTAATACTGTTAAGGCTGGAATT
>AUXO012591832.1_pt1 | contig 10512 bp, 8 predicted proteins | sample 768731 | NCBI WGS metagenome assembly AUXO01 (sample SAMN02715735, study PRJNA202380) | gut metagenome | biome: sheep rumen | host: Ovis aries | place: New Zealand: Palmerston North
TGGTGTATCATATATCACGGCGTGGGCTAACTCGAGTTGCTTATCCCTGTACAAGGCAATGCGAGAGCCCTACCGTGGGATAAGCGGACACCGTAGAGCACTCCCACGTCTTTTGTATATCATCACAAATCTTTTACTAACAGCCGAATCAGGGAGGCTATAGGTTATTTATGAGTAGAATAATATGAAGAAGAATCTTCCTTATATTATAGTTGTCGCAGTTATAGCAATAATTGTTGTTGTGTCAAAGCCATGGGAGCGACCTAACCCTCCCCGTATAGATGAACCATCTGACACAATTGCTACGCAAGTTAATGGCGAAACAGAGGAGGCTGATGTTGATATATGCATCTATATGGAAAATTCTGGCAGCATGGATGGTTATGTCAATTTGAATTCTGAATTCAAAGATGCGTTGGGCAAAATTATTGTCAAGAGTAACGCATATGGTGAAAGCACTAGTCTCTATTTTGTAAACGACAAAATCTATGATGTTCAAGAAACAGCGTTAAAGGGAGATGTGAATAATTTCGTTTCCCAACTTAATGCTTCGACCATGAAGATTGGGGCGACAGGTTCCTCCAATATAAATAAAATCTTTAGTATGGTTTTAGATAAGACCGCTCAAGATACTGTATCCATTCTATTCTCCGATTTTGTCTATTCAATAAAGGGGACTGATGTTTCCAGCCAAGTCGCAAACGCGAAGAATGCAACCATGGGAGCTTTTATGAACGCAATCAAGAGCAATCCCAATTTTGCAACTATTATACTACAGTGTTCTTCGCAATTTAAAGGGAAATATTATGACAGGAATGATAAACCTATAGCATACACGGGCACTCGTCCTTATTATATATTCATAATGGGGTCATGTGATAAATTGCAATATATTGACAAGAAATTGGAATTAAATACTTCAAGCACGGGGATTCCAGGGCTAATGAATAAATATTTTCTTTCTTCCAAGTCTTACGAATTAAACGATGGTTCCGTTCAAGTGCTTACTAATAGTTATACAAATAGCCTTTTGATAAAGCCTGAAAAAAATGAATATGATATTGATTTCTTTAAGTTTGATAAAAATGATGCTGTTTGGAAATTTGGCTATGCGCTAGATGTAAGCAACATGTTCATTGATGAATCATATCTTACCGATATAGCAAACTATGAGATAGAGCCAAGTGAGATAACATTGATGAAAGCAGAGTTCACTAAAGAACAAGCGGCAATAGACGAGGTTACACAATTCACTTCTCCGCTTGTACTCCAATTGAGCATGAGTAATACAACGAGGACTCCTAATATAAAGGTTCGTTTAATAAACCATATCCCCTCATGGGTGACTGCTGCTAATATTGCAGATGACCAAGGCGTTGTTCCTGAGCCAATGCAGACATTTGCGATAGGAAGTCTTATTTCTGGAGTATATGAGGCCTTTAAATCTCAAACATCCAATAAACCAATATTCGAATACGAAGTAACGATTAATAAATACAAATAACATGAAAGATTTGATTGCTAACATCTTCGAATTATGGGGCTATTGCTATTTTGGGGATTTCTCCAAATACATGTATAAAGCCGATCTTTACGGTGAAGTTGCTTTATGGACAGTCCTCATACCCCTTATAGTATTTTTCATATTTTATAAACCGCTTGATCACATTCTTTTGGCCAAGAAGACGGTTTGGTCAATTCTTCTTCTTGTGGTATCTTTTATTGTGGCTTTTATTGCATGGAATATTGCCGATGCAGGGATTACGGATTATCTTATTCAGCATAAAATACAAAAACACGGTATCATTCCTGTTGACTATTTTTGGTTTTCATTTATAGTATTTATATATGCTGCTATCTTGTCATTTGTGTTCTCACTTCTTTTCAAATTAGGGGCGTCAAAGACAAGGCGTATCCCATTTTAACATCTTTGTCACATGAGTAAAATTTATATTTTCGGAATCGGAGGAACGGGAGCTAGAGTTATTCGTTCTTTAACAATGCTCTTGGCATCGGGAGTGAAAATGGGGGGTAATATAGACAAAGTAATACCCATTATTATTGACCCGGACAAAAGTAACGGTGATCTTACTAGGACCGTTGCACTGTTGAAAACTTACAAATCAATTCATGGCCATTTAAAATTTGGGAAAACCTCCAAATCAGAATTTTTCAGAACTGCTATAGATGACCTGAATACAAACTTCAAGATGCAAGTGGCTGATGTCGCAGACAAGGACTTTCAGTCATACGTCAAATATCAGAGCCTTGATCGTAGAAATCAGGCTTTGGTGAGCCTCCTGTTCTCAAAAAAGAATTTGGAAGCACACATGGATGTTGGTTTCAAGGGAAATCCTAACATGGGTAGTATTGTTCTGAACAATTTCTCCACAGATTCTGATAATGACTTAGGGGCTATTCTTGAGTCATTCCAATCAGGAGACAAAATTTTCATTATCAGTTCGATATTTGGAGGGACAGGAGCTGCAGGTTTCCCTCTGTTGCTAAAAACACTTCGACAAGCACAAAATTCTCAATTGCCGAGTGCTGCACTTGTGGCAAACGCTCCTATAGGAGCAATTACCGTTCTACCATACTTCGGAGTAGAGCATGATGAAGATAGTGAGATCAACATGGATTCTTTCATGTCAAAGGCTAAGGCTGCGTTGGCTTACTACAGAGATAATCTTAATACGGATGCCCTGTATTATATCAGTGACAGATTAACAAATAACTATGCCAATCATGAAGGAGATAGTGCTCAGTGTAACAATGCCCATTTTGTAGAAATGGTGTCAGCGCTATCTATTGTTGATTTCTGTAATGGGGATATTCAACATGATGGAAACCAGCTATATAAAGAGTTTGGACTTAATGAGGATAAACAAACGGTTTCTATTAAAACTTTAGCAGATTCCACCAGAGCGCTTATTCAGAAGCCACTTATTTCCATGTTCATCTTTGAGAAATTTTACAAGGAACACCTTGGACGCACATGGGAATTGGCATGGGCAAAAGATTTCTCTTACACAGATGATGACAAAGAGAGTAAACTTGATTCCTCCATAATGACAAGTGATTTCTTTGTGAAATTGACTAAGTTTTTGAAGGACTTCGAAGGTGAATGGCTAAGTGAGATGGCTAATAACAGCCGTTCGTTCAAGCCCTTCAATTTGACGACCAGTGGTAATAACATCTTTAATTCCATTGATGGTCTTGAACCAAAGAAGTCTGGCTTTTTTGACAAAATCCTCGGCAAGAATTTGGAAGGCTATGCTGCCATTGATGATGCAGTCGCTGTAATCTCCAATGATTTACATAAGAAACTTCCAATGTATGATTATTTTATGGATGTGCATTGGCAAGCTATTAACAAAGTATTAAAAACGAAATTTGGTATTTGATAATTATGGCATACGTTTTAAGACCTCATAAAGGAAACGACAATCTGGATGGTTGGGACGATTCTAATAAATATGACAGTACGGCAATCAAGAGTATAGAAGATCCAAATGGAGGTTCTGCAAATATCCCCATTACATCTATTCCATCGCCATTTGCCTCTATGGAATTGGTCCGAAATGCTTATGAATACTGCGCAGACAAGAGGAATGATGTCGATGGTAGGTCAATCTACCACAAGTTGGTTTCATTCTCGCTTGATATCTTGGAAATCTTCTACAACTACGAGAAATACGAAAAAGACCTTGAGATTATACCTTGGTATAAAAGTGATTTGACAACACTTCAAAATAGTTCGGACAATGATGTCAAGAGATTGGGAGACACTTTAGGACTATATTTGGAAGAGGATGCAGATTCTTTTCATTTTGATAAGATGAATGCCATCTATATGCTTAATTACAAACATGGCAATAGCCCCATAAACATAATTGGTGGAACCTCACCGACTTCACTGACTATTGCATCCTCTAATAATCTTGATTACGTAAAGATTTTCTTGGGTAACGATCATCGCGCTTTGAACAGCGATGAGGAAACCTTCTGTAGTTTGTGCCACCGGGATCCAGATTTCATTAAGTTTGTATGGACAATGTCACTCCAACCAAATTTCGTGGACATATACCCAGATGTGTTTAGGTATATTCAGCGTTGCTTTGAGAAGCTTGATAAATTCTCTCTTAAGAATGAACTGAGGGATATTCTGGTAGAAGCTTATGCAGAATATGCTCCACTCACTTTTAATGGGCAAACAACAATATTCTTTGCGGGAAATATCTCCATGAAAGTAAGGAAAGGGGCTGATTTGTCTAAGAGTGATTTCCTCATAAAGATGAGTCCGAGTAAGCCATCAATAGATAATCCTCCTCTGGTTTTGCCTTATGCAACATATACAGAGCCCAATATGAGATATGTGTCTGGTTTTTGGAATAGTCAAAACAAGGCACCCCTTATAGTTTTGGATTCAGATGGAAGTGCTTTGTCAATAGACCAAAGAATCCTCCCATTTGATGGTACTCAATACCCTTTCTTGACGGTGGATGACATTTTTCAACCTTGTATAATTGAAACACTATATCCGATTTCAGGTTCAGCTTTCTTTACGGCCAATTTTAAGCATGCTGAACGCGGCTACCTTTTGCCCTTAAAGCAAACCATATTTGAGTATCTTGCGATTGAGGATATTAAAGGGCTTACGGACGAACCCAACCCTCGACCTATTTTTGATATTATAAGTAATAATGAAAATGTTGTTAAAGCAATAATTAGAATACCTATTCAGAAAGGGAAATATATTACGTTCGAAAGAAATTATTTCAGAGATCAAGAACCTCGTCCTGAACAAAACAAGGGAGGAATAATAGTTTGTAAATTTAATTTATATCTTTTCCCATCATATCACGTCGGACAAGATTGCCCTCAGCGGATTTATGTCATAGAACAAGACAAAGGAGCTCTTACGAAGAATTACAGATATGATATTTCTGCATATGTGGAAAATTCTTCCAATAAACTTCAATCACACAAGGTTTCAAGGGCTGATAAATTTAAGAATGCATACACTTCTTTCTATGAATCTTTGAATAAGGAGTTTGATTATCTAAAGATATCAAATGGACGATATGAAAATATCATTATCCCCACATATGAAAATCGCAATGGGGGAACAAGGTCTTTCGATTTTGCGGTTGACTTTGGTACGACAAATACCCATATCGAATATATGGAACAAGGCAATCGTCCAAAGCCATTAGAAATAAATGCAAGCAATCCATTCATTTTGAAGCTTTCCGCATATAGTTTTACGTCACATGATGACTATGTCAAATTGTTTGATAAAGGTGCGGAATTTTTGCTTCAATCTATACCGCAAGAATTTGTCCCAGAAGCCATATCCAAATCCGAAGACTTCTCATTCCCTATGCGAACAAATCTCAGCAAATTAAGAGATTCAAATACAGGCCAACGTGAATTGATTACACTTGCGGATTATTCAATTGCATTTGGCTATGAAAAGCAACGCATTCACCTTCACAACGAAGTTCTTACGGATTTGAAATGGAACAGAAATAACAATGAGGCAGTAAAAGCATACATTGAAGAGATACTTCTTCTGATAAGGAGCACGATTCTTATTAATGGGGGAGATTTGGATAAAACAACTATTAAGTGGTTCTATCCGGTTAGCATGTCTCCCTATTTGAAGTCTCGCCTTGACAATGCATGGACTTCTATGTGCAGAGATATAATATCACCCTCATGTGATATTATACCTATATCCGAATCAATAGCACCATATTATTATTATAAAGATGAACAGGGCGTGAACTCCAACACATGTTCAGTGGTATCTGTTGACGTAGGTGGTGGAACGTCTGATTTCGTTGTATACCAAAATAATGTCCCGAAATTTATTTCATCTGTAAGGTTTGCTGGTAATAATATATTTGGCGACTTCTATGGCATGGGGGCTTCTCTAAATGGGTTTTATAACCTTTATAAAGACTTGTTTACAAGAAAAATCGGTGAATCATCGGAAAAAGGCAATCTAAGCCATATCCTTGAGGACATACTAGCAAATCATAATTCCGCAGATTTTGTTTCGTTCCTTTTCTCATTGGAAAACAATGCGGATTTAAGAAAACACGGTGAGAGAATCTCCTTTTCTTCAGAATTACAGGAGAATTATCAACTGAAAATAGTGTTCCTGCTTTTCTATACAGCAATCATGTATTACATTGCGAAACTGCTGGACAAACAAGGAATACCATCTCCAAGATATATCACATGTAGTGGTACGGCCTCCAAGATATTTAATATTATTGGTGGTACAGACAACATTCAGGAATTCACGAATCTTATATTTAAGGAGGTTCAACACATAGACACAAAACTGCTTCTTAAACAAGTGGCCAATCCCAAAGAGATTACATGCAAGGGAGGATTGAAGATGACCGCAGGTGATATTGATATAAATCCAACCAAAGCATATTTCTATGGTGCCCCTACATTGGATAGCAAAGAAACAATCTGTGCGGAAGAACTGAAAGAAATTAATTCTACCGTTGTTCAAGAAGTTTTTGCCAATTATAATGAATTCATTAGATTCTTCTTTGCCCTAAATAAGAGAATGTCATTTGCTCAGTATTTTGGGATAGAGGACAATGGCTCATTCAATAAGTTTGCTGCTATTCTTACAGAGAATGCTGAACAAGACTTTGCCACAGTGTTAGAAGAGCGACTAAAAGATTTTCAAGACGCAGATTCTTTTGAGGATTCTCTTTTCTTCTATCCTCTTGCAGGAGGTATATTCAGATTGGCCGCTTATATTTCTAAAATTTAAATTTTGTATAATATGGAAATAAATAGAAAGATAGTCATATCCGCTTTATATGTTCTTGGTTTCATATCTTTAAGCAGTTGTGACGATATCCAAAGGATTTTCAAAAGGAATGTATCAGAAACAGAACAGGCAGAATCCCCATCATCAATGGATGATAGCCTCTCTCATGAGAATATGGATTCATTGACAAAGGCCAAGGCTGACTCTATAGAGAGAGTCCAAATGGATTCTATTGCAAAAGCTGAAGCTGCTGCCAAAGCACAAGAAATAGAGGAGAAAATCTCCAATCAATCTGATTCAATCAATGGTTTAAATTCCCGTGTTGAAGAATTGGAGGATAATGCCAATAACATGCTAGATAAGGCCTCTGCGTATACTTTTATGGTTGTTGAATTTGTCGTACTTGCATTGGTAATCTTTTTATTGTATAGCAGAATAAGAAAATTAGAAAGAAGAGTCCGCAAGATAAAAAATACCATTGAAGTCTTATCTGATTCGGATCATGAGTTTTCTAAAAGAGATATGCTTATGATAAATAAAGGAGTAAAAGATCTTGCAGAAAAAGTTACAAAGTATAAAGACCAACAAAATTTGCGCATGGATGAGATTGTTAAGAGGATTATCCAATTAGAGTATGTTTCTGTGAATAATCCGAGTCGGGAAACCCAAACTACAATCAATGCTCCAAGCAATGCAGAGAGACATGCTTCAAATGTATTTTATATGCCAAGAACTATTCAACATATGCAATTTGATGATAGCAAAAAACAATTTCATAAAGATGAGAATGTCTTCTTCAAATTCACAATTAGAGAAGAAAGGAAAGCGGAATTTGAGTTTGACCCATATGATGAAAGCAACATCGTTCGCGCATATGATGACAGAGACAATTCATTACTCACAGTATGCGAATTGGAATCAAGATGTGCTACTCCAACGACATTCAAGAACATTGAACCAGGCAAAGCCGAATTAAGAGAGGGAATTTGGGTCGTTACTAAAAAATTGAAATTGCAATATGTTTAGTACTATTGAGACAATCGCTATTATTACAATTATAATAGTTCAGATAATCATTGCGATTCGTGCTTATCGGAAAATACTCCAAATGAAATCCTTTCTTACCAAAGGCAGGGATTCGCTAAAGTTGCGAGAATACGAAGTGCCTTCTGATAAGATTCTCGAACTTGAACCGTCACAGGTGGTTGATAAAATCATTTATTTGGTTCAAGAACGAACACAAGAGGGGAATCCCACAAAACGGTATCGGGATGAAAAAGGAAGCTTTTCTTCTAAACCGATGACTTATTCTCCTATATCCGAGAATCTCGATACTGAAGATTGGTTAATGACTCTTAACGATGAATGACATAATGGACGTAATAAAAGTACATCTAATATCTTTAGATAAAAGCATAAAGAATCCGCTAATCATTAAGGTTGTAGAAACCATAAATTCCTATCTTTTGAGAAATAAGGGAGCGGTAAGTGACTTTAATCTCATTAAGGATATTGTTGAACGGAATTGCGATGCTGTTGACGAGGAAATTAATCAGCAGTTACCCGTTCCTATCTATCTTGGTTTGATGGGTACAATCCTTGGAATAATCCTTGGACTTTGGTCTATAAATTTTGACCCACAACATTTTATGACATCTGTCACAGATTTGATAGAATCTGTGAAAATGGCAATGGGATGCAGTTTCATGGGACTTCTCCTTACCACTATTCTGTCAGCATGGTTCTATAGAGGAGCGAAAGCTAAATTGGAAGAACAGAAGAATGAATTATACACATTTATTCAGATTGAATTGCTTCCACAACTTTCTCAGGATGCCAATTCTACCATTCTGACGATGCAGGCTCATCTTAAAAAATTCAACGAAGGCTTTTCTGAGAATGTTGCGGGATTTGATGTGATAATGAATCGTATCCTTCAGGCATTTGATAGTCAAGTAAGACTGACTGAACAATTGCAGCACATGGATATTAGCAGGGTTGCTCACCTTAATGCGCAAGTATTGTCCGAACTGCGAACAAGCATGACAGAGTTTGAGAAATTCAATCAATATCTCAATCTTATGAATAGCTTTGTCCAAAAGACCGCCCAAGTTACGGATTCCGTTAATGACCAGCTTCGACGTACAGATGACATTAAGGGAATAGTTTCATCTATGGAGGAGAATATTGAAAATAATCGACTCGTCATGGAGAAACTACAGAATTTCTTGCAGAAGGTTGAAGCACATAATGCAATAATTACCGCTACAACCACTCTGGATGATGCATTGACTGATGCAATAGACCAGTTGAAACGGCATGTACAAGAAGAGATAAATTCGATAAGGTCTCATACGATTGAGGCATCTCAAGATCTTGAGCATTTGATGCAGAATGAAAGAGGCCAGCTCGATAAATTGAAGAATCTTGAAGACCTTGGGAAATTGCAGCAAATGATTCAGGCTATAAATTCGATGAAGTCTAGTTACGAGAGTCAAAATGTCTCATTGTCAAAGCAAATCGATAAACTTTCTCAAGCAATCTCTGATATGAAGGGGAATCATACAATAACTGCATCCATAGGATTGCCCCCATTTGTTTTGTGGATTATTGTTGCGTTGATAGGAGGTGCTTCATTATTGTTTATCATATCCTATATGAATCGTACATTTGACGAAACGGCTTCTTCACGCCAAAGTAATTCATTCTCTACAACATACATGCCTATGGATACACTAGCAGTCGATACAACGTGGGAAGATACCGATGTTATGGATACTGTAGCTCCTTATTAATAAACTTTTATGTCTAAAAAAAACAAACAAAATTTCTTTTGGGTTAGTTACTCGGATCTAATGACGAGTCTCTTTTTTATCATGCTTCTACTTTTTGTGTTAGCATCAGGTGGTATGTTTTTGGAAAAAAAGAAATCGGATGACGAAAAGGAAGCAACGGCTGCTCAACTGAAAAAAATAGAAGAAATTCAAAAGGCTGTAAATCAGTTACCCACTCAGTTTTTTGAAGAGGATGTTGAAAATCATCGATGGACGTTAAAAAAAGAGTTCTCTCCAGTTTTTAATCAAGGTGATGCGAACATCTATCTTCTTAATGATACATCAAAGCTGATTAAAGTGGGAAAATCATTAATGGGGGTAATAACGAAGCTTAATGCACTGAAATCCACTGAGGAATATAAGGATATGGATATTTCATATTTGGTCGTAATAGAAGGTATGGCATCCAACGACAGCTATTATGACAATGATGGTTTAAGCTATAGAAGAGCACTTAGCTTATATTATCTATGGAAGGAGAATGGTATCTCATTCGAGCAGTCACAATGTGAAGTTCAAGTATCAGGAAGCGGGGTTCGTGGAATTCGCCCTTTTAATACAGAATTCTACGATGCGGTAAGACGAAATGACCCTAATGCCGCTTTCATATTTAATTGGGATGAAGAAAAGAAAAATCAATGCATCATTATTCAAATAATACCTAAAATTAGTAATATATAGTATGTGGAAGATAACGATACTCTTTTTATTAACTATTTGTGTATTGAACAGTTGCTATCGCAGACGGGCTTACGAAGACAATGACGTTGAGCTTTCGGATGGAAGAGGTGGCTTCAATACGGATTATCGAGAAGAACGAAGCATAAGAAAAGGAACCAAAATTCATATGACGAAAGAGGGGGGGGTGTATAT
>AUXO015130000.1_pt1 | contig 10512 bp, 12 predicted proteins | sample 768731 | NCBI WGS metagenome assembly AUXO01 (sample SAMN02715735, study PRJNA202380) | gut metagenome | biome: sheep rumen | host: Ovis aries | place: New Zealand: Palmerston North
ATTGGAGAACGTGGCAGAGAAGTAAAAGAATTTATTGAAGATTCACTTGGCGAAGAAGGTATGGCAAAATCTGTTGTTGTTTGTTCTACAGGTGATAAGCCTCCTCTTATTCGTCAAAAAGCTCTGTTAACCGCAACTGCTGTTTGCGAATATTTTAGGGATCAGGGTAAAAAAGTTTTCTTGATGACTGATACGGTTACACGTTGTGCAATGGCAGGGCGTGAAGTCGGTTTGTCATTAGGTGAACCTCCCACAATGAAAGGTTATCCGCCATCTATTTTCTCTTGGCTTCAAAAAGTTCTCGAACGAGCAGGAAACAGCCCTAAAGGTTCTATTACCGCATTGTATACGGTTTTGATGGAGGGTGATGATATTTCTGACCCGATTGTAGATATTGTGCGTGGTATTGTTGACGGACACATTTTCTTGTCGAGAAAAGTTGCGGAAATGAATCATTATCCTGCAATAGACGTTTTGGGAAGTATTTCAAGGCTTATGTCATCTATTGTTCAACCGGAACACAGAGAAGCTGCCGGAAAAATGCGTACCATAATGTCTTTGTATCGTGAAAATAAAGATTTGATTGATGTTGGGATGTATCAGCCCGGCTCTAACCCAAGACTTGATACTGCAATTGAAATGATGCCGAAAATTAATGCGTTTTTACAGCAGAGAACATCTGACATTGTGAGTATGGATACTACAATCGGTACTCTTGTCGATATGATGAAAGATGTCGAAATTTAGGTGAAAATTACATTGTAACACTATCTTAATAATATTTTACAATAGCTGTAACCCTGTCATAATGCCTTTATGATATGATATGATATTATATGATATGAACCTCTATTGTCAATATTTTTGCCGATTTGTACTTTAATAAATTGTGTAGAAATATTCAAAGGTAAAGTTGTTATGTCAGTAGAAAAAGTGTCATTTAAAGGCGTTGAAGCACCTCAACTCCAGCCCCAAGAAAAACTACAGTTTGCATTTAAGGGTCAAGAAAATCCTGTTGATGAAGAAAAAAGTAATGCTACAAAATATATGATTGGTGCAACAGCATTGGCAGGAGTCATTGCTCTTGGTATCGCGGGATATAAAGGACATTTAGGTGAAGGAATACAAAAGTTTTTAGGTGGAGCTGAAAAAGCTGCAAAAAAAGAAAGTATAAAAACTTCTATGACAACAACTACCTCTACAGTATCTCAATCTGTTAACGAAGCTTCTGAAAATGTAGCACAAGAAGTTAAGACTATTCTAACAGGAGAGGAAGCTATAAAATCAATTAATGAATATTTTGCAAAATTTGAACCTAACAGTAAAGCGTTTGTCCCTAAAAATAATAAGGATATTGTTATTGTAATTCGCAAATCAGATAAAAATATATTGTCGAAACATACATATAAGTTGGAGGATTTTAAATGGAATGCTTCAGCAAGTGAAATAAAAGCCGAATCAATATCAGGTGCTATGTTTGAATCCGGTATAGAAAAAAATAGCAAAGTTAATATGAAATTACTTAATGGCTCTTATGTTGAAATTGAAAGGTTAGGTGATTATCCAGGTGCTAATGCTGTAGATAAAGGTATAAGGACTGAAATCAGTAATCCTGAAAAACATAGAACTTATTATAAAACAGTAACAAATGGAATGACAGATGAACGTATTATAGGTAGTTATGATGGGAATACTACTTTAGAATTTAATAGAAATAATTGTGCCGTATTCGATGATTTAAAAACTGAAATGTTAAAATAGACAATTTGTAAGATGGGCAAAGTCTGTAGGATGGGCAAAGCGTAAGCGCGCCCATCTTTATTAATATAAATTTAGTTCAAACTAACTTTTGTTTGTGGTAAAATAGTTTTCGGAAGGAAAATAAATATGATATTACCTCAAAATTTTGCCCCGGCTATGTTAATAACTTTATTTGCAGGACTTGCAACTACAATTGGTGGCGGTATTGCATTTGTTGTTAAAAAAAATAATTTGAAAGCACTATCTGTAGGGTTAGGTTTTTCTGCCGGCGTTATGATTTTTGTATCTTTTATGGATATGATGCCAGAGGCAAACAGGTTACTGCAAACAAATTTTCCTAACAGTCATGAATGGCTTACATATTTAGGGTTTGTAATAGGTTTAGTCGTTGCGATTGCGATAGATTACTTTCTTCCTGATCATATTGATGAAGAAGATGTGTTGCATCCTGAAGGACCTGCACACAGAAATTATAAAATTAAAAGAGCAGGATTGTTCACTGCTATTGCAATTTGCGTGCATAACTTTCCTGAAGGTATGGCGACATTTTTGACTACGACGCAGAATATTACACTTGGGCTTTCTGTAGGTATTGCAATTGCTATACACAACATTCCTGAGGGAATTGCTGTTGCTTTGCCGATGTATCATGTGACGGGTAAAAAACGTTATGCTATGCTTTATGCGGCTTTGTCGGGTATAACAGAACCTATTGGTGCTTTGGTCGGAATGTTTATTTTTGGATTATTTCTGCCTCAGATTTTAGTTGGTGTTTTGATGGCTGCTGTGGCAGGAATTATGATTTATATTTCATTTGATACTTTGTTACCTTTAGCAAAAGAATACGGTGATTGGCATCAGTCGCTTGTTGGTATTTTATCAGGTATTCTTGTTATTTGGTTGAGTTTAATTTTGATAGGCGGTTAGTATGGCAAAATCATTGTATCTAAAATTTCGTCAATGTATTCAATGTTTAATATATGGTGATAAATTTTATTTGCACAATGATGTAAAAATGTCAGATAAGTTAAGTCATTCAAATTGGCAAGATAAGTTGGTTGAATATGCAAATAAAAGAAATTGGAAGGTGTTAGAAATAGGGAGTCGTGAAGTTACGGGGAAATCAAAATTGAGAGATAGATTTTGTAACTATAAGGGATTTGATTTTTATGGTGGTGATAATGTTGATGTTGTTGGTGATGTTCATAAATTATCAGAATATTTTAACGGAGAAAAGTTTGACTTGATATTTACTTCTGCATGTTTTGAACATTTTGCGATGCCATGGATTGCTGCGGAAGAAATCATCAAGTGTCTAAAGGTTGGAGGATATGTTTTTGTTGAAACTCACTATAGTTATTCTTCGCATGAGAGGCCTTGGCATTATTTTCAGTTTAGCGAGCAAGCATTAGCAATACTATTTAATAAACAATTTGGTGTAAAAAGTATTGAATGTGGTGTATCAAATCCTATCGTTGCAAGATTCTCAAAGTATGCAGATAAATATTTAAGGGGTTTTAAAATAACAGGCATGTATTGTCATAGCGAATTTTTTGGGAGAAAATTTAAAGAAGTAGATTCTTTTGATTGGCATAATGTTGATTTACAAAAGTTATATTCAAACACAAAATATGTGAGTCCTGATGCTAAGAAAAAAGGAATACTTGCGGCAATAAAACGTTTTTTTATTAAGGAAATTTGATATGTTTAATTTATCTGATCTATTTGATATAGCGAGAAATTTGTACGCATTACCGGCATACAAAAGCAGGAGCGGATTGGCTCCAATGCCTTTAAGATACTTCTTTGAATTGACATATCGTTGCAATTTGAATTGTCCATATTGTTATGTTGGCGATGACAGGAAAAAAAATGAACTTACAACTAAAGAATGGTTTGATATAATAGAGCAAATTCCTTGGTATTCTTTTGTAACTTTAGTTGGCGGTGAACCTCTTATTAGAAAAGATTTTATAGATATTTTAATGAAAACATCTAAAAAAACGCTCGGAAAGCTAAATGTTGTTTCAAACGGAATATTGATGAATGATGAAATAATAAAGGCATTTATTAAAAGTAAAATGATGCTTTTGTCTGTTTCTTTAGACGGATATGGAGAAAATCACGATAAAAACCGTAACATGGCAGGAATTTGGGATAAAATTATGAATAATTTTGAAAATCTGAATTCCCAAAAGAACCGTCCTATGGTTGATATAAAGACTATCGTTTTGGAAAATAATCTTGATGATTTGGTTAAGTTGTACAAAATGTGTAATGAAATGAGGTTTAATTTTCTTTCAATTTCATTTTTACGTAACAACAATTTGAAGCAAAATTCTGTATTGTTTGACAGTTTTGTGCCGGAATTTAATGCAAATTATCCGATAAAAAAATATTTTGATATGGAACATTTTAAAGAAGTATATAAAGAATTGGAAAGTCTTTCTAAAAAATCAAAAGTAAAAATAAGGTTTTCACCGAAATTTGAATATTCAAAAAATCCTTTGCAGAAAATAGAAGAATTTTTTAATTATTCTGAAGATAAACCTGTAGCTGAAATATACAAACCTTGTATGTATCCGTATTCAAACATGATGATAAATCCTTCTGGTGACGTATATCCTTGTTTATCTCAAAAGATCGGTAATGTGAAAGATAAATCTTTAAAAGAGGTTTTTAACATGCCTCATTACAGATGTTTTAGAAAAAATTTGCGCGCTGCAAAAGTTTTTGGGGCTTGTCAAATGTGCTGTGAGTTGTCTCTAAAGTAGATATACTACGATAGTTTCCAAAAGATATCCATGAAAATGCTTATATAATAGTATATATATTTTTTTGGGGACTTTTAAATTTTTATAAAACCTGTATACTAAATAATGTGGTTAAGGTTCAAACCCCAGATGGTAAAGCTGTTTGCCACTATAAGGGATAGTAGTATGGGATATATTCATTGCTGCGGTTCTTTGCATAAGACAAGAACGTTTTATCTTTCGCCGCAGGATAAATTTGTTATGTGTGAATTGGATTATCTATCGAAATGTCCTGTTTGTGGGCATACTGTTGTTCAGTTGACAAGAGTGGATGATAATGACGAAATTTCTGTTATAAGACGCATAAACAAAAAAGCAAAAATTTTTTTTGAAAAATTAAAATCTAAAATTTTGTATGAAGAAAAACCGATTAATTATGCAAAAATGCGTGTGGGTAAATTTTATCTTAATTATAACGAATTTGGAGTAAAGAAAAGATGCTATTCAAATTTAAAAACATTAAAAATTGGATTGCAGGAAAACAAATTTCTTAAAATAACCCCTCAATAATTATCTTACTCTCGGGCGGTTTTTGCCGCCCTGTTATTTTTTAAGGAAATATTATGAATTAATTGATAATATTTTTTAGTATTCTTATCTTGTAATTAAGGAAACAAAAAGGAATTAAAAATGGCATTATCCCCAAAGGAAATTGAGATATTATCTTTGGTTGCGTTGGGCTATTCTGATAAAGAAATAGGTGTGAAATTAAAAATGGCTTACGGAACGGTAAGAACTCATATTAATAAATTGATTTTAAAGCTTAATGCACGTAATAGAGCAAATGCAATTCTTATTTATAAATTGTGTTGCAAGGATTGGTTAGAGGAATATTATGAAACGTATAATAATTCATTGGACGGCAGGAGGATATTATCCAACTGAGTTTGAAAAAGAACATTATCATTTTTTGGTTGACGGTCAGGGAAAAATTCATAATGGTAAATTTAAACCTTCTGATAATGAAATTTGTCGAGTTGGAAAATATGCTGCTCATACAGGAGGCGGAAATACAGGCTCTATCGGTATAGCAATATGTGCTATGGCCGGTTTTAAAAATGCCAAAAATGCTGGAAAGTATCCTATCAAAAAAGTTCAGTTTGAAAAATGCATGGAGTTGTGTGCACAAATAGTTAAAAAATATAGTTTACAAGTAAATGCGAATACAGTAATGACTCATTACGAATTTGGGTTAAAAAACCCAAATTCTACAAGTGCAGGAAAGATTGATATAACTTATATTCCTCCTTATCAATGGGTTGAAAAGTCAGAAATAGGGAGTTTTATCAGGACTAAAGTTAAATGGTATTTAAATAAATTATCTTAAAAATAAGGCTTTAAAGGAGAAAATTATGGAAGTGTCTTATTACAATTTGTCGGGCGGTATAAATCAAGCTCTGACAAAAACTGAATTGGGTATTGATACAAAAAAAGTTTATTGGTCAGATGCCGAAAATGTAGAAATTTTACAAAATAGAGGAATTGTCAGACAAAATGGCAATTCTTTATTTCTTGATTTAGGTGAAAAAATAACAGGTATGGCTGAACTTGACGCATATGATTATCACAAAATGATAATAACAACAGTTTCAGGAAAAATTTATATTTATAACAATTTGACATCAGATACAACATTGTTGAGTAAAACAATTTTAGGTTTAAAACCCAGATTCTTAAATTTTTTAAACGGAATACTTGTAATGAGTGAAGATGATGGTTTGTTTTATATAAAAAATAATCAAAATTATGATGTTGTAGATTGCAATTTGAGGGATTTGAATAACAATATATTAACTGACGGCATAATGTCTGTGTATAAAGGCAGGGTTTGGGTTGCAAAAGATGCTACTATTTATTATTCTGCACTTGGTAAATATGACGATTTTACAACTGATAATGATGCAGGGTATATAAATGAATTTCATACTGATACAGGATATATAACCGCTATAAAGCCATATAAAGATTATTTGGCAATTTATAAAAAGAATTCAGTATATTTATTGACCGGTACAAGTATAGAAGACTTTGCTGTAATTCCGTTTGCAAACATTGGGGCGTATAGCCCGGATGCTCTTGTAAATGTTGAAAATAAGCAATATTTTTTAAGTAATGGTATATATGCGTTGGAACAGGTTGGAGAATTAAATCAAATTCAGTTGGGAAGTGAAATCTCTCAAAAAATTAAAAAGGAATTTTCTTATTTTGAAAAATTGAATGAAACTTTAGTTTTGCATTATGAAAAGAAAAATCAGGTTTGGTATTTCTTTCGCTATGTAGGTGATAATTATTTCCATACTGTATGGATAAATGATTATAATAATAAAGCCTGGTATAAAAGGAAAATTCCTCAGGACATAGTAACAGCTTGTGTTTTTGATAATTATATTTATACCTCTGATAAAGATGGGAAAATATATAGAGAAGATTTTGGGACTTCATTTAACGGAGAACCTATTGAATTTTTATGGAAATCTCCGTTTTTATCTATTAATGCACCGCATCACAGAAAGATTATAGATGAATTTTATTTTCTTTTAGATACGGAATATGATAATAATTTTGAGTTTTCTGTATACAAAGATTACGATAGCGAAAATCCTGATGATTCGGAAATTATATATTCAATTCATCCTGACATTATGATATGGGCGGATGATGGTACAAATGATAGTTTACCCTGCCATTGGGCTGAAGAAAACAGCAATGTCCCGGTTTGGGCTATAAGCCGAGATTATATGGAGAAAGCCGAAATTTCCGAGTCAAATTATGCAATACAACTTTGTGTGAAAGGTAATAAAATTGATCAAGCTTGTGCAATTATCGGATTGCAGTTTAGAGAAATTTATAATGATGACTAATTAAAGTGAAAACACCACCACTCATTTTAAAAATACGTAACATACTAAAAGAAAGGAAATTTAAAAAATGACTGAATCTACAAATGCTTATTCTGCCTTTATTCCCGAAATTTGGAGCCAAAAATTAAACAATATGTTGGAAAAAGAATGTGTTATGCTTCAATGTGTAAATAGAAATTGGGAAGGTGAAATTAAAAATCAAGGTGATAAAGTAAAAATTATTACACCTGCAGATGTTACAATTTCTACTTTGGGCTCAGATAATATTACATATAGTGAACTTAATCCTACATCTCAGGAATTGGTTATAGATCAAAAGAAATTCTTTGCATTTAAAATAAATGATGTTGCAGCGGTACAGGCAAATACTGATATTATGGAAGCACACCTTAAGAATGCAAGAAAAGCTATTGAAGAAGTACAAGATGCTTATCTTTTGTCACAACATGCAAATGTTGCAGCAAACAACATTGTTGGTACAGATGCGTCTCCTGTTACTCTTGATAAAACAACTATTTATTCAAAATTTGTACAATTGGCTTTATGCTTGAAAAATTCAAATGCAGTATCAGCAGGTGTTCGTCCTTGGGTAGTTATTAATCCGACAATTGAATCTTATTTGTTGCAAAGTACTGAATTTATTGGTGCACACAATGTTGCTGATGAAACTTTAAGAGAAGGTGCAATCGGCAGAATTGCAGGCATGGATGTTTTAGTTAGTACAAATTTAACTTCTGTAAGCGGTAAATATTATGTTCTTGCAGGTACTAATGATGCTATTACTTTTGCTTCTCAATTAGCTAAAATTGAAAGCTTGAGAGATAAAGACAGTTTTTCTGATTTGGTTAGAGGATTGTATTTGTATGGTGCTAAAACCGTTCAACCTAATGCGCTTGCAAAAATGGTTGTAGCTGCTTCAGATTCTCAAGCAGTTCCAGAAAATGCAGATACTGATACAGATAATGATACTGATAATGGTTAAAATTAGTTGAGGTAGTTAGTATATGTTAAATAAGCTAAAACCAAAAATTAAAGAACTTGCAAAATCTGCTGTTGTTATTGCTGAAAGAACATTAGGTGGCAATAGCGGGAAGCAAAAGAAACAAATGGCAATAGAATATGTGTTAAATCATATTCCCGTGCCAATTTTTATAAAACCGTTAATTTCTTTGCTTTTATCTTCATTCATAGATGATGCGATTGAATTTGCGGTTGAATATATGGAGGTAAAATGAACGAATCACAAAATATTTCATCACAGACCGATAGTCAAAATCAAAAATTTGAAAGTGCTGAAGCTATAAAACAAAAAGCGGCACAGGCTGTAAGACAAATTGAAGAACTTGTTCAAACCGGTTCTCTGACCCAAGAACAGGGACTGAATTTAATGAATTTTGTTACTAAAAAGGCATATGAAAAGTATACAAATTATGGTCAGATAGCTGATGAACAGGAAGTCATACCTGCTGTCAAAAAGTTGGAGGAGACTCCGGAGTTTTTCAACAGAGATGGCAGAATTGATGTCTTTGATTATCTTAAAAGCACAAATAAAGATTTTGATGATGATGAAATCTCAAAAATTTCTTCACTTGTGGAAAAAATAGAAAAAACTGCTGTGGACAGATATTTGAGACAAATTGAACACGAAAAGATGTTGAATAATGAAAATGAAGCTGCAAAGATGAGGTTGCGTGCAAATGCACAAAACGGAAACTCTGACGGTAATGTGAACTTGGTCTTTACTCGTGAGCAAATCGGTAAAATGAGTGGTGCGGAATTTGCTAAGCACGAACGTGCGATTATGGAACAATTGAAAAAAGGACTCATAAGATAGCAAATTCAAAATTGGGAAACAGCCGGAAGGCTGTTTCCTTTTTGAAATTGGATATGGAGATTAATATGAATTTTTTAGAACTAATTAATAAATGTTTAGTAGAGTTAAATTACAAACAGGTTCCTGATTTTTCGGAATTAACAAAAAATGAGCATAAAAAGCTTAAAAATATTTTGAATATACTTAATACTGAGGTATGTTCTTCTGACAGATGGGATTTTTTACAAAGAAAAACAAGTTTTGTATTGCCTAAAAATACCGGAGAGGTTGAAAATACTATCGTGGGAAGAATTGAGGCTTTGTATATTGATAATGTAAAATACAATTATTGCAGTGATTTTGAAAAATTTTTCCAAAATACCCAACCTTCAAATACATATAGCTTTTATGATGATAAAATTTTATTGCCGGTATTTAATATTAATAAAAAAGTTAATATTCTTTATTATACAAGCAATTATGCAAAAGATAATGATGGTAATGAAAAAACTCAGATGGAAGTTTTTAACGACACATCAGTTATTCCGGATATATTTGCAGAACCAATTCTTGTATATGGAGCGTGCATGCGTTTAAAAGGGAATCCTCAGCATATCAGATTCAGCTATTGGTTAAGCATGTACAGGGATGCTTTGGCTAACATGCGATCTCGGATTTCTTGTAGTGCTGATTATGCGCCGGAAGTGAAAATGTACAGAAAATAAAGAATTCTATTTCTTTTATGGTGTAATAGTATATTTATTTAGATTGTGAGTCCTCGCATTAAACGCCACCGTTCGCAGCCTGCAACCCAAACTTTCGTTTGTGTTCACCGCTGCTCAACTCTCACTTTGTTCGTGGCTCTGCTCGGACGCATCTTGAATTTGCTCCTTGCTCACAGAGTTTCGTATATATGACAAAGCCGTAGTATGCACAGTTTTTGCTCCTGTTGAGTTTGCAAAACAAACTCTTACGTCGCTATCGTTGTGTTTGCCTGCTTGCCTTGCTCTCGCAAGTCAACTCTGCAAACACCGGCTGCCGCATGCTATCCGGACTCGCTTTGCTCCGTCCGTCCGCAAATCCGCACCGCCGTTTGCCTTAAACGGTACCGCTCACAACAACAACGAAAACTCAACGTTTACGTTGATTGTTGTTCGTCTTTCGCTATCGCTCATACCTTTGCAAACGGCTAAAAAAAACAGGAAGTTTAAAATTCATTTCCCCTCCTGTTAAGATTTACACTAGCCGAAATATAAATAGCATG
>AUXO010472433.1_pt1 | contig 10511 bp, 11 predicted proteins | sample 768731 | NCBI WGS metagenome assembly AUXO01 (sample SAMN02715735, study PRJNA202380) | gut metagenome | biome: sheep rumen | host: Ovis aries | place: New Zealand: Palmerston North
GGCTCACGGCTGCGCTCGCGACCACGAGTGTAGGGCACAATGCAGTAGGTGCAGAAGTTGTTGCATCCACGCATGATTGAGATGAAGCCACTCGTCTTGCTGCCGCTAATGCGCGTGGGAATAATGTCGCGATAGGTCTCGGTCTTTGACAGCTCCACATTGATAGCCTTTTGGCCATTCTCGGCAGCAGCTATAAGACTCGGCAACTCCAGATAGCTGTCGGGGCCCGCCACCAGGTCGACGCCATGCTCATTGATTAGCACTTCTTTCATGCGCTCGGCCATGCAGCCAATGATACCGATTATTAATGGCTTAGAACGGCGTCGACGCATGGCATTGAGAGTGTTGAGGCGTGCAAAGATGCGCTGCTCGGCATTGTCGCGCACGCTGCAGGTGTTTATCATGATGGCATCGGCATGCTCAAGATCGTCGGTAGTGCCGTAGCCTGCCATTTTCATCACGCTCGCCACCACCTCGCTGTCGGCCACGTTCATTTGGCAACCATAAGTTTCAAGAAACAGTTTCTTGGCAAACTCCTCGTTGCCGGCATATTTTAGTTCAAGTTTGTTCATCTTGCTGGAATTAATTCATGTTTTTGCGGCTGCAAAGTTACGATATTTTGCCTTAGTTTTCAATTGCCAACTAAAATATTATGCGCGATTTCACGTTTTTGAGATATAAAAACATTAATGAAATGAAATTTCTTAAACATTCGATAGCCTTACTACTGGCAGTCGTGGCTCTCAATGCCTGCGACTCGGTCAACAACAAGTCGCTGCCCTCCTACTCGGTGCGCATCTACCTTAACGACTATGGATTGTGGAACACCTATGGCGTGCATGCGCTGGGGGAATTCCGCATTTTTAATCGAGAGAAGGGCCTGCCGTCCAATTTCCCTTACAACATCAACACCTACACAGGATTTGGTGGAGTGCTACTTTTCATGGGACAGGACATGCAGACGGGTGGAGGCGTGCCGCTGGCTTTCGACCTGGCATGCCCCGTGGAGCATGACGTGAACGTGACCGTATCGATCGACCCCGTCAATCTCGATGCCGTGTGCAGCAAGTGTAAGTCACACTACGATGTGCTCATTGGCTCGGGAGGCCCCAAGAGCGGCATGGCGCTGGAGCGCAAGGTGGGTCTAAATCCCTACCGCGTTGTTCCCACCTCAACCGGTGGCTACATCATCACCAACCGCTAATAAATGTAAGTACCGTCAACAAGGATGCTCCCGGGAAACTCAGGCATGGTAAATCTTACATTTTATATTTTATTGGTAAAATATTTCAAGGAATGGAAGTTTTTTGCTATATTTGCGCAAAAGTTATTTATCATTTTTAATTGAAAAAAATATGGTTCAATTTAAAGTTCCCGACAAGATACTGATGGGCGACAACATTGTGGCGTCCTGCCAAAATGTGTTCAACCTCTACGGTAAGCACGCTCTGATTGTCACCGGGCCCAATATCGCCCGCTCTACCATGATTGCCACACTCGAACGCACGCTCGATAGCGAACGCGTGAAATACTCGGTAATATCACACATCGAGGGTGAACCCACCACATCGATGATTGAAGCCGGTGTAGCCGCCTACAAGGAAAACGGATGCGACTTCGTCATTGGCCTGGGTGGCGGAAGCCCGCTCGACTCGGCGAAGGCCATAGCGGCAATGACAGTGCTCGACGGCTCAATTGCCGACTACAAGGGCGTGCCCATCAACAACGTCCAACTGCCCCCCGTAGTGTGCATCCCCACCACTGCGGGCTCAGGCTCGGAGGTGACTAAATACACTATCATAACCGACGAGAAAACAGGCGTGAAGATGCTCCTGACCGGCGACTCATTGCTTCCCAAAATGGCCATGCTCGACTACACATTCTCCAACGGATGCCCCAAGAGCGTGACTGCAGCCACCGGTCTTGACGCTCTCACCCATGCCATCGAGGCGTTTATCTCGGTCAACGCGCAACCGCTCAGCGATGCCTATGCCCTCTCGGCAATCAAGCGCATCATGCGCTATCTGCCTCAGGCCTATCGTGATGGCAGTAATGCCACTGCCCGCCGCGAGATGTCAATCGCCGCTTTGCAAGCCGGCATCTGCATCAACAACTCAAGCGTGACACTGGTGCACGGCATGAGTCGCCCCATTGGCGCTCGCTTCGGTGTGCCTCATGGTATGTCTAACGCGATGCTCCTTAACGTGTGCCTGAGCGACATGGAGATGAGCGCTCGTCACAACCTTTCGCGCATCGCCACCTACCTGCGCATCCAGGCCGTAGATGAAATCGACGCCAGCGAAAAGTTTGTAGAGGAGGTTGCAAAACTCATCGAGAAGCTCGACGTGCCCACTTTGAGCCAGTATGGCATCAACCGCGATGACTACATGGCAGCCATCGACAAGATGAGCTTCGAGGCAATAATGAGCGGTAGTCCCTCTCACGCCCCCCGCGAGTATACCGCCGACGACATACGCAATCTCTACATCCAGGCCTATCAATAACAACACGACTTTATACCTATGAAAATAAATGCTCTAGGAGCAGCAATCACCGCAATGCTGCTCAATATTGGTTTGCTCGCAACCGCACAGGTCGCAACCGACAGTACCGATGCGGCAACTCAGCGTGTTGTGACAATTGCCATGACGGGCGACATCATGACAGGCTCTATCATGCCCGAACTCGACATGCCCCCTAACGACGGGCGCGACATCTTCGTTGACTGCGACTCACTGTTGCGAGGAGCCGATATAGCCTGCGGTAATCTAGAGGGCGTTCTCGCCGATAAGGGCAAGCCCCGCAAACGACCGGGACGGTTGTCGTTCTCGTTCATGATGCCCACTCGCAGCGTGAAGTTGCTTGTGGATGCAGGCTACGATTTCATGGGTATAGCCAACAACCACATCAACGATTTCTATCCAGTAGCGATAGCCTCAACCATCAAAACATTGCGCGACAATGGCATCGGTGTGGCAGGAACCGACAAATGTGAGACAGCCGTGCGAGAGGTCAACGGTGTGAAATATGGCTTTTGTGCCTTCGGCCACGAGAAATATTCATTACGCACTCAAGACACCCTCACTGTGAAGCGCATCTTGAAAAAGCTGCGCACGCAGTGCGACATACTCATCGTGTGCTTCCATGGAGGTTCCGAAGGCATCTCGGAGCGGCACCTGCCCTACGGCACTGAGTACTTCTACGGTGCCGACCGCGGCAACCTGCGACAGTTTGCACATTTGTGCATAGACAATGGCGCCGACGTGGTTTATGGCCATGGTCCTCACGTGTGCCGAGCCATGGAACTCTACAAGGGTCATCTCATTGCCTATAGCCTGGGCAACTTTGCCACTCCACGCGGCATGAAACTGCGTGAGCAAACAGCCTTCGCCCCACTGCTCGAGGCGCGCCTCGATGCCGAAGGCAAGTTAATTGACGGCAAGATTCACTCTTTCATCCAATATCGCGACTTGGGTCCACGCATCGACCCCGAGAACAAAGCCGCACTCGAGATTCGTTCTCTCACCATTGACGATATCAAGGACAATCGCCTTATTATAGCCGACGACGGAACTATAACGATAAAGAAATAACTAATTATTATGGTAAAGTTAAAACTAACCCTGCTAATCGCTGCGGCAATGGCTGTTGCCACCACTTCATGTGTTAATAATGGTGTGTCGACAACCACGGCAGCCGGTGCCGACAGTGTCACCAAAGATGATAGCGCGACAACTGCCACAATCCAACCATCAATCCACTTCAACGACACAATCTCTATAGCCATGGTGGGCGACGTGATGCTAGGGTCAATCAAGCCCAATCACATCATGCCACCCAACGAAGGCAAGGAAATTTTCATCGACTGCGCCAGCCTGCTGCGAGATGCCGATGTAACATGCGGCAACCTTGAGGGTGTGCTTGCCGACAAGGGTGAGACACGCAAGCGCCCGGGCCCATTGTCGTTCTCGTTCATGATGCCCACAAAGAGCGTACAACTGCTGGTTGATGCAGGATTTGACTTCATGGGCATTGCCAACAATCACATCTTTGACTTTTGGAAAGCGGGAACACAGTCAACAATCCAAACGCTGCGCGATGCGGGCATCGGTGTGGCCGGAACCGCCGACTGTGAGACCGCGTTGCGCGACATCAATGGTGTTAAATATGGGTTCTGCGCCTTCGGCCATGAAGACTACTCACTCAAGACCCAGGACACAACCACCGTGCGTCGCATCGTCACCAGTCTCAGGAAGCAGTGCGACATCCTGATTGTGTGCTTCCACGGCGGCTCTGAGGGCACTGGCGCGCGACACGTGCCTCACGGAAAGGAATATTTCCATGGTATGGACCGAGGCGACGTGCGACAGTTCACACACTTGTGCATCGACTGCGGCGCCGACATCGTGTATGGTAACGGTCCTCATGTGCCTCGTGCCATGGAATTATATAACGGGCATCTCATCGCCTACAGCCTAGGCAATTTTGCCACCATAGGCATGGGAATCACGGCACAGGTGGGTTATGCTCCACTGCTTGTGGCGAGGCTTGACGGCAACGGGCGCTTTGTGGGAGGCAAGATTCACTCGTTTATCCAGCCTGGCCGTGTGGGACCACGTCTTGACAGCCAAAACCGCGCAGCCCACGACATTTGGGCCCTTACCCAAGAAGACATAAAGGACAACAAACTATTAATAGCCCCCGACGGCACAATAACGCTTAAATGAAAAAACTCATCACTATCGTCATCGCTCTTGTGGCAGTTATCAATGCCGCGGCCTATGACAAAATGGGACAACTCTTTGCCGAGGAAAACGGCGATCTTTTCAGCTCACTGACACTGGCAGCGAAATATCAACTGCTAAACGAATATGAGCGAGCCGACACCACCGAGGTTCTAAACAACCTGCGCACCGGCGAAACGCGCATCTTGCATCTTTCGCCCAATCACATGCTCATCAAGACCTCGGCAGGCAAAACCGTGGAGATGAAATTGCTCGCCAAGTCGAAAAAAGACACCATCATTGCCGTCATTGAGACGGTTGCAACACCTGTCAAGGACAGTCGCGTTTCTTTTTTCAGCACCGGCTGGAAACGGCTCGACAGCAGCAAGTTTTTCACACCGCCCACAGCAGCCGACTTCATCTTGCCTCGTGCCCCCAAGCAAGTGCGACAAGAACTGCTCGATTGCATCTCGTTTGCCATGATTGAGATGAAGTTTCAAGGCGAGACTCTGGTAGCTACTTGCAACCTGAGCGACTTTTTCATGGCAGGAGACTTCAAGAGTTACTCGCCGTGGGTCACTAAACAACTCGTCTATAACATTGACAAAGCAAAGATAAAAAAGCCATAAGCAGCCATGACTCAGTCAATCTCATTACTTGAATTCAACAACCGCATCAAGCGATTGCTCTACAATGAACTGGTGCAAGGATGCTGGGTAACGGCCGAAATCAGCGAGCTTCATGTGAGCCGCGGGCATTGCTATCCCGAGCTCATCCAAAAAAATGAAGCCGGAGCCACTGTTGCCAAGCTGAGCGCGGCAATTTGGGCCAGCACATTTGCGCGTCTTGACGCAAAGTTCGCAGCTGTTACCGGCAAGCATCTTGCAGCAGGCATGAAGGTGATGGTGCTGGTCAATGCCAACTTCCACGAGCAATATGGCCTTAAAGCGGTTATCAATGACATCAACCCGGAGTTTACACTCGGCGATATGGCACGCATCAGGCAGGAAATTATTTCACGGCTCACTGCCGAGGGCATTATCGACATGAACCGCGAGCTACCGTGGGCACTGATGCCACAACGCATTGCAATTATATCATCGAGCACAGCGGCCGGCTATGGCGATTTCATGAAGCAACTGCACAACAATCCCTACCATCTCAAGTTTTACACTTGCCTTTTTCAGGCAGCAATGCAAGGAGAGAACACGGTGACATCGGTAATCGAGGCTCTCAACCGCATCGCTGTGGCCGAGGACTGTTTCGACTGCGTTGTGCTCATTCGCGGCGGTGGTTCAACGAGCGACTTGAACTGGTTTGACAACTACGACTTGGGCGCCAACATCGCACAATTCCCACTACCTGTAATTACCGGCATTGGGCACGACCGCGATGTCACTATTCCCGACATGGTGTCGAAACTGCACGTCAAGACACCTACTGCGGCTGCCGAGTTCTTGATACAATGCGGACTGGCACAGCTCAACCGCATCAATGCCCTCGCAACTGTAGTCGTCGACTCGGCTCGCGAGGCTGTTGCACACTCACGAGAACAGCTATCCTACTACGGCAACTACATCCCCATGACTGCCACCAAAATTGTTGAAACGAGCAGCCTTCGTCTCTCCCACTTCGCGCAAGCCATTCCTCTTGTGTTAAAGTCAAGGATTGCCACTGAGCACAACAGCCTTGACAACCACATGCAGGTGATGAAAAACGGCATAGCAAGAGCTATGGAACGGGAGAAAATGCGACTGAACGCACTCGCCGACAAGGTGCAACTGCTCTCGCCACAAAATATTCTCAACCGCGGTTACTCCCTCACCACCCTCAATGGCCACGCAGTCACTCAAGCCGCCCAACTCAAGAGCGGCGACACACTAGTGACCACCCTGAAGGATGGCACTGTTACCAGCACTGTAAATTAACACATTAAAAACTATGGATAATAACCAAGACAACAACTTGACCTACACTCAAGCCATTACCGAGCTTGAGGAGATAGTGAAAAAGATGCAAAGCCCTGAGTGCAGCATCGACAACCTGAGCCAGTACACAGCTCGATCGCTCCAACTGCTCAAGGTGTGCAAAGCCAAGCTCACCCAAACCGACGAGGAACTGCGCAAAGTTCTCGCCGAGATGAGTGACGACAAGCAGCAAACCAGTGTTTAACCCTTCTAATCTAGCTTATTATTATGGAAAGAGAAGATGATGTGGTGGTTTTTGCCATGTATGACAGTCCAGTGGATGCCAATATTGTGAAAGGTGTTCTTGAGAGTAATGGCGTGATAGCGGGCGTGATGGGCGACTCCACAGCCAATGCCCTGATGCAAGGCTTCTCGCAAGGAGCCATACGTGTGGTAGTGTTACGCCGCGACTTAGAAAAAGCCCGGCAAATTATGGATTCCACTTGGATTGAACAATCCTGAGATGCCCCTTCCTAGCGCCTGATTCCACGCTCCTTGAGAGCCTGATGATACTTGGCGGCAAAGGCTTCGTGCTCGGCATAGGTGCGGGCAAAGTTGTGATAGCCCGAGAAATCTTCCTTGGCACACATGTAGATGTAGTCGTGCTGCGGAGCGTCGAGCACGGCGTCGATCGACGCCTTCTCAGGCAGGCAGATGGGACCTGGAGGCAACCCTTCGACATAATAGGTGTTCCATGGCGATGGCGTGCTGGTGTCGGCAAATGTGATGCGGCGCAAGGCAAAGTTACCTAAGGCAAACTTCACGGTCGGGTCGGCCTGAAGCTTTATGTGCTGCGCAAGGCGATTCAAGTATAGACGCGCCACCTTTCCCTTCTCGTCGGCCTTAGAGGTCTCTCCCTCCACAATTGAAGCCAACGTCACCACCTCAACAGGTTCTAGGCCTAATTTCCGGGCTTTTTCTTTGCGTTCGTCATCCCAATATCGGTCGCTATATTTCGCCATGTGCTCAATGAGCTTGGCCGGCTCCACATCCCACAGGAACTGATAGGTATCGGGCAGGAAAATGCTGGTCACGTTGTCTGGATTCAGCCCATATGCCGAGCACAGGTCCTTGTCGTTGAGTGCGGCAAGCATTTCTTCCTTGCTCATCATCAGCTTCTTGGCTATGCGCTTGGCAAGGTCATCCTTGGTGCGCAGGTTGTTGAGCGTGAGTTTCACCTCATCGGCGGCTCCACGGCGCAGGTGGGTCGCAACGCTCAAGGCGCTCTCACCTTCATCAATGTTGAACGCTCCTTGACGTGTGCTCAAGTCGCCGCCTGTGAGTTCCACCAGGCGCATCACCTTGGATGCAAACTGTGGCGATGTGCAACTGGCCAGCGAGTCTCTCACAACCTCGTTGCTGGTGCCGCGACGCAGGTAGAGTGTAGTTTCCTTGTCGCTACTTGCCGTGAGATAAGGCGATGCCACAATAGCGCCCACCGCCACCAGCACAATCAATGCCACGGCACTCACCTTCACCCACTTGGGCAACCTGTCCAGCCACGACTGTTTTCGAGCCGGTCTCTTTCTTGAAGTTTTTGCCATATTTTTTTGCTGTTCTTCTTGTCGGTTTTGAATAGGTCTTTTTAACTTTTCGCAGTGCAAAGGTAATCAACACAATTCAAATAAGCAAACCACTCATCACAAATAAGTTTTTATTGTAACACATTTGCATATTAACGTAATTATAACTATTTTTGCACTTTGTCAAGCAAAAAGAGATAATGATTAAATAAAACATAACGGTATGTCACAAAACACCGATCGCAAGCGCATCTTGCTATGCCTGGCTCACATGAGCGGCGAGGAAATGAAGTATATTCAAGAAGCATTCGACACTAACTGGGTTGTACCTTTGGGACCTAACGTAAACGCGTTTGAGAACGACCTGGAAAACTTTGTCAACACTACCACAGGCGGCAACACGCTCAACAAGAAGGTAATTGCCTTGAGCGCAGGCACAGCAGCCGTGCATCTGGGTCTTGTGGCACTGGGCGTGAAAGCCGGCGACGAGGTGATTTGCCAGTCATTCACATTTGCGGCCAGCGCCAATCCTGTTGTATACCAAGGCGCCACTCCGGTCTTTGTCGACAGTGAGCCCGGAACATGGAACATGGACCCCAACCTGCTCGAAGACGCCATCAAGGACCGCATTGCCAAGACAGGAAAGAAGCCCAAGGCTATTATTCCCGTTTACCTCTACGGCATGCCGGCCTACATCGATGAGATAATGGAAATCGCTCAACGCTACGATATTCCGGTGCTGGAAGATGCCGCCGAGGGTTTTGGCTCCAACTATCGAGGGCAAACATGCGGAACCTTTGGCAGCTACGGAGTGATGTCGTTCAACGGCAACAAAATGATTACCACCAGCGGCGGCGGAGCGCTCATCTGCCCCAACGATGAGGCCAAGAAACGAATACTCTTTTTCGCAACTCAGGCGCGCGAGCCGTTCCCCTACTACCAGCATGAGCACATTGGCTACAACTACCGCATGAGCAACATCTGTGCCGGCATTGGACGTGGACAAATGACCATCGCTGCCGACCACATCGCTCACCATCATCATGTTGCCGGCTTCTATGCCGACGCATTCAAGGACATCGAAGGCATCGACTTACACGTCGCCCCCAAGGACTACATGGATCCCAACTACTGGCTGTGCACCGTCACCGTCGACCCCAAGGCGTTTGGCATCGACTACGAGCAGTTGCGCCAGATTCTTGATGCCGCGGCCATCGAGTCGCGCCCGCTGTGGAAGCCCATGCACATGCAGCCCATCTATAAGAATGCGCCTGCCTATGTCAACGGTGTGAGTGAGGCTTTGTTCAAAATTGGCCTGTGCTTGCCCAGTGGTCCTTGCGTGACCGACGATGACCTCAACTACATTGTCGACACCATTGCAAATGCAAGGAAATAAAAGATAAACAAACGCTTGACACATGAAACGACTTTTTATTGCCACAATCGCTATTGTCGCATGCTTTGCTGCGGCACATGCCACCGAGCTATTAAGGTTTACCCCAACCAATTACCAAGACTGGGTCTACAACAACCCAAGCTACCCCATCGATGGCGACAACATCACCCACAACCACATCAATCTTTTTCGCGATGGGGAAACCGATTATGTCTTATTGTCACCACAATTCAGTTGCCAGGGAATAGACACACTCACGGTCGACCTTGTGGGTATTACTTATTTCTACTACACCTCGGAATTCTCACCCCTCAAGAGCTCTCCCACCATCGAGCTGCTTGATGAACAGGGTAACGTGCTGATGAGCGTTTATCACAAGGTGAGCACCGCCGAGCTTGACCGAAGTTTTTACTCCGAGTTTGACATTAAAGATTTATCTCAACGGGAGAACTTAACTCTCAGGTTCGCATGCTGGAAAGCCAACACCTACAGCGCCCTGTCGGTGCGACGCATCATCGTTAACGGCAAGGAAGCCTCATCAACAGTTGCCGGTGATGTTAATGGCGACGGCGTGTGCAACAGTTCGGATGTCACAGCACTTTATCAATTCATTCTCAACAACGATTCAAGCAAAATCGTGAATGGAGACCAGAATGACGACCAAACGATTAACTCTAGCGACGTCACTGCGGTCTACAAAATAATCTTGGGGAACTAAGTTCACGCCATCTCAATCAGGCAAGAAACAATAATGCCACGCTGCGGTTGATGCAGCGTGGCATTGTCTTTTAACAAGAACGCAGCGCACATGTTGCGCGCGTTATGCGATGATATTTTCACTCACCGCCAAGGATAATCTTGTAAACAGCGGTAACGTCGGCACTGTTGATGGTGCCATCGC
>AUXO013000140.1_pt1 | contig 10511 bp, 11 predicted proteins | sample 768731 | NCBI WGS metagenome assembly AUXO01 (sample SAMN02715735, study PRJNA202380) | gut metagenome | biome: sheep rumen | host: Ovis aries | place: New Zealand: Palmerston North
ACATTAACTGATGAAGAATATGATAATTATTTAAGAGAAGTTTATGAAATAGAAGATACTCATCCAGAATGGAAAAGAAGTGATTCTCCAACAACAAAGGTTGGTGGAATTATTTTAGATAAATTTGAAAAAGTAACTCATAATATTCCTATGATGAGTTTACAAGATGTTTTTAATGAAGATGAAATAATTCATTTTGATGAAATAATAAGAGAAAAAATTTCTGAACCAAAATATGTTTGTGAGCTTAAAATAGATGGACTATCTGTATCTTTAAAATATAAAGATGGTGTGTTAGTAAGTGGAGCAACTCGAGGTAATGGTGTTATCGGAGAAGATATAACTAATAATGTTAAAACTATTAAACAAGTACCACTTAAATTAAATAAAAAAATAGATATTGAGGTTCGTGGAGAAATATATATGTCTCATAAAGTTTTTAATGAACTTAATGAAGAACGTATTAAAAATAATGAAGAACCATTTAAAAATTGTAGAAATGCTGCTGCAGGATCAGTAAGACAATTAGATTCAAGTATAGCTGCTAAAAGAAAACTTGAAGTATGGATTTATCATTTACCAAATCCTGAAGATTATGGAATTAAAACTCATGAAGAAGCTCTTAAATTTATGTCTGATTTAGGATTTAGAGTAAATCCAAATAATAGATTAGTTAATGGAATTGATGAAGTAATGGAGTTTATTCATGAAAAAGGATCAATTAGATATGACCTTCCATATGATATTGATGGTGTAGTTATTAAACTTAATGACTTAAAAGGTCATGAAATAATGGGTAATACTGTTAGATATCCAAAATGGGCAGTTGCTTACAAGTTTCCAGCTCAAGAAGTTGAAACAAAACTAGAAGATATTATTTTTACAGTTGGAAGAACTGGTCAAGTAACACCTAATGCAGTTCTTAATCCAGTAATGGTTATGGGTTCTTTAATCTCAAGAGCTACCCTTCATAATGAAGACTATTGTATTACTAAAGATATAAGAGTAGGTGATACTGTAAAAATCATTAAAGCAGGAGATGTAATTCCAAGAGTAGAATCAGTTGTATTAGATAAAAGACCAGAAAATTCAAAACCATTTGAAATGATTACTAATTGTCCAATATGTAATTCTAAACTTGTTAAAAAAGATTCTAACTATTATTGTGTTAATGATACATGCCCAAAACAAGATATAGAATCTTTAATTCATTTTTCATCTCGTGAAGCAATGAATATCGAAGGACTAGGGGACTCAATAATTGAAGACTTCTATAATATGAAATATTTAACAAGAATTATTGATATTTATAGATTAGATGATTTTAAAGAAGAATTAAAACTTCTTGAAGGTTTTGGTAATAAATCAATTGAAAAATTAATGGATTCAATTAATGCAAGTAAGAAGAATTCTTTAGAAAAATTATTATTTGCAATTGGTATAAGAAATGTTGGTGCTAAAACTGCTAAAATTCTAGCAAAAAGATATAAAAATATTGATAGTTTAATGAATGCTAATATAGATGATTTATCTTCTATAAAAGATATTGGTCCAATAATAGCAGATTCAGTATATAAATTCTTTAAAGAAGAAAAGAATGTTCAATTAATTAAAGATTTAAAAGCTGAAGGAGTTAATCTTGAGTATTTAGGAAATGATTCAGATACAGTTACCGCATTTACAGGGAAAACTTTTGTATTAACTGGTGGTTTAGAAGAATTTACTAGAGATGAAGCAAAAGAAATTATTGAAAATAATGGTGGTAATGTATCAGGTTCTGTATCTAAAAAGACTAATGTAGTTATTGCAGGTAAAGACCCTGGAAGTAAATATTCTAAAGCTATAGAGCTTGGCATCGAGATTTGGGATGAAGAGAAATTTAAAGAGGTAATTAATGAACTTTAATATAATTCTAGCACAAATATTTGGTGTATTAGTTTTCATTACAGGTTTCTTAAGTTATAAGAAAAACGATACTAAGGAAGTTATTATTTATAATGGATTAGCTAATGGTTTTTGTGCAATTCAATATATGCTTTTAGGAGCATATACTGGTGTTCTTTGTCTTGTAATTGCAGTTATAAGAAATATAATATTCTCAAGATTTAAAAAAGATATACCTGTAATTTATTTAATATTATTTATAATAGTTTTAATTATTACTAATTTTAAATTAGTTGGAAGTCCAATAGATATAATACCTATTATAAATGTATTCTTATATACAATCGCATTATGGACTAAAGATATTATAAGTATCAAAAAAATAAGTTTACTTGCTTGCATAGATGGTGTTGTATTTAATCTTTATAAACAAGCTTATATTGGTGTAATATATGAAATTGTATTTGCTTATGCAGTAGTTAAATCATATAGAGAGATAAGAAAAGAACAAAAGAAGTTGAAGTAAACGTATATATTATATTTTTTTGTTATGTTATAATTTATATGTAAAAAATTGAGGTGATATTATGGCCAGAAAAGTAATTAGAAAGTTAAGAAAATCAGATGAAAGACCTGAAAAAATAAAACCAAAATTTTCAGTAAGAGTCAGAAGATTTTATAGAAATAATAGAATTTATTGTATTTTAATGGGAATATCCTTTGCTAGTATTGTACTTATTATACTTGCATTACTTGCACATTTTATTCATCAAAATACATCAAATCCATATGGTAATAGATTAGAAGATATTAAGAATTATCCAGTACAAGATAATATTAATGAAACTAAATCTAAAACTGAAGAAAATGAACTTGTTGAAAATGTATCTATTGAAGTAAAAGGCAAAATTATTTGGTTTGTTATCAAAGTGAAAGCTGATGCATCCCTTGAAGATATGCAAAATGTTGGAACAAGTACATTACAATATTTCTCACCTGAAAATCTTGGATATTATGATATGCATTATTTAATTCAAAGAGATGGTAAAAAAGGTTATTTTGGAGATAAATCAGCAAGTGAAACAACAATCACATGGGCTAAATATAACCTAGATGAGGATGATTTAAATGAGTAAGAAGACTAAGAGAATATTCTTAATTATTATTGGAATATTACTAATAATATTAGCAGGGGTAGTTGGTCTTAATTTATTAAAAGATAAAGATGCATTAAGTGTTGAAGAAAAGAAATATCTTGATAGTAATTCATCAAAAGTATTTGATATTATAGTTCCAAATGATATTTCAATATTTGGTGATTCAGGTAAAGGTGTATTCTTTGATTATATTGAATATTTAAAAGAAAATTTAGATATTAATGTTAATAATCATAATACTAAATATGATTCTAATATTGATTCATATGGATTTTATATAACAAAAAATTATAGTGATGTTGATTCATTATTTTATAAAGATCACTTTGTAGTAGTTTCATCACTTACTGGTCTTGTAAATAATTTTACTCCAAATGGTAAAACAGTTGGTGTATATAAAAATGATGCATCATATGTAATGGATTATTATAATGTTGGAGAAGCAGGAATAAAGCAATATGATGATTATTCAACAATAACTACTGATTTAGGTAATGGAACTATTACTTATGCTATTGTTTCACTAAACGAATATAAATCAGAATTAATTGAACATGGAATTAATATTGTTGCTCATATATCAGATTTAAATAAGTATTATTATTTCCATTATAGTGATAATAAGGTATTAAATTCTATTTATAGAAAAACTGCTAATAAATTCTTAAAGGGAGAATTTGATAAATCATTTAATAAGAATAATTATAATTTATTTATTAGTAAATTAGGTATAAGTGATGCTGAAGAAGATACTTTAACAAACAAAGTATATAAATATGGATTTGTAGAAAATCTACCATATGAAATACTTAAAGGTGGAGAATATGGTGGTATTACTGGTCAATATCTACAATTATTCCAAGAATTTAGTGGTGTAGAATTCACTTATCAAAAATATCAAAGTTTTGATAAACTAAATGATGCTGTAGCTAACAAAAAAATAGATTTATTCTATAATTACTATACTCCTGAAACTGGTTTTATTGATTCTGGAGCATTATCATTAATTAATTTCTATGTATATGCAGATAACTCAATAGATTTATCTATGAGTAATATTCAAGGACTTCAATATAAAGAAGTATATGTTCAAGAAAACTCATATATTTATGATTATATTAAAGAAATCGAAGGTATTAAGATTAAAACATTTGCTACTACTGCAGAACTAAAGAAAATCTTAAGAAAGAAATCAATTCTAGTAGTAGATAAGAATACAGTTACTTACTATTTAACTCAATTAACTAATGATTATTCAGTTAGATTCTCAGGTACTGTACCAGATAAATATTATTCGTTTAAATATACTAACTCTAGTGATACATTATATAGATTATTTAATGCTTATACTAAAACAATAGATATTAATGATTTAGTTAGAAAAGGTATTACAACATATAACAAAGTTTATAATGGTGGTACAGTTCTAGAAAATATTGCAATTGTTATTCTAGTAATTATTGTAGTTTCTTCATTAATCTACTTCATTTATAAGAAGAATAAAAAGAGATTAAAGATTAAGACTAAAGTTAAAAAAGAAGATAGAATTAAATATATCGATATGTTAACGTCTCTTAAGAATAGAAATTACTTAAATGAACAAATGCCTTTATGGAATAAAAATAAAATTTATCCACAAACATGTATAGTATTTGATATTAATAAAGTAAAAGAATTAAATGATTCAAGTGGATATGAAGCTGGAGATAAACTAATTCAAGAAGTAGCTAATATTCTAGTTAAGAATCAAATAGATAACTCAGAAATAATGAGAACAGATGGTAATGAATTCATGGTATACATGGTTGGTTACTCAGATAAACAAGTTATGTCTTACTTAAAGAAAATTACAAAGAGTTTAAGTAAATTAAATTATGAACCAGGAGTAGCAGTAGGTTACTCAACTGTTGAAGATAGTACTAAACTTGTTGAGGATGCATTCAATGAAGCTTCAATTAAAATGAGAGAGAACAAGGAAATTGAAGGTGAAAGAGATGCAAAAAAAGATTAAAAAGACATACTCTAAAGTAAAAAGTGATGTTAAGAATTATTTTGAAGATTTACTAAGCATAATTAAAAGACCTGAAATGAGTATTCTACCAGGACAACTTGCATTTACAATTGTTCTTTCAATGGTACCTATAATTACATTTACAGGTTACTTAGTATCAATTTTAAATCTTAATACTAATTATATTATTGAATTACTAGATCATATCATACCGGGAGGAAGTAGCTTTTTAGTTACTTCTTTATCGGCATTTAAAACACAAATTAGTTTTATAGATATATTAATATTTATATGGATGTTTTATATTGCAACAAACGGTTGTAATACAGTTATAGTTGTAAGTAATCAAATATATGGTATAAATTCATCTACTTGGTTAAAAAGAAGATTAAAAGCAATTTTTATGACTCTATATATTATATTATTGATGGTATTTGTAATATTATCTCCAATATTCTTAGATTCATTATTTGATTTATTCGATAGAATCATCATTTGGGATGGTATTTATAATATAATTAATTATTTGAAAACACCATTTATGTTTGTGCTTATATATATTTTCTTAAGGGTGTTTTATAATTTCGCACCAGATAGAGTACGTGAAAATTCACATCTTAAAGCTGGAGCTTTGTTTACTACAATCGGATGGTTTATAGTTACATCTATATATCAACATAGCGCTTCTAATATGAGCACTTATACAGCATTTTATGGTGCACTTGCAAATGTAGCTATAATTATGATTTGGTTATATTTTGTATCATATATATTTGTTATTGGATTAATTCTAAATTATGGTGAAGAATCAAAAGAAGATGATTTAGAAAAAACTGGTGCAATAAAAGTAATTAAAGGAAGATAAGTAAAACTTATTTTCTTTTTGTATAAAGGAGTAATTATGATTGAGGAATTAATTCCACAAGAGTGTTCGTTAGAAAATTTTAAAAGGATGCATGAAATTCTAATTGAAAATCAGTGTATAACATATCCGGGATTTAAGGATGATCCAAAAAACTTTGATCTTTGGATAAACAATTTAAAAAAAGAAAATAATTATCATATGCTTTTATATAAAGAAAGTGATGAGATAATAGGCTTTCTAAATTATGGTTTCATCAATGAAGAAAACTGGATTGCAGAAATACAAATAGATAATAAAGAAAAGAATAAAGGTATTACTAAAAAACTTTTAAAAAGATTTTATAATCTAAACAAGAATAAGATAAAAGAAGTATATGCATTCATAAATCCAAATAACAATTTATCAAAAGAAGTATTTATTAATCATGTTGGATTTAAAAAACTTGCTGGATATAAAAATAGATATATTTTAACAATTAATGATCTTAAAAATTATCTTGAAAAATAGATTGTAATTTAAGTCTATTCAATTGACTTTAATATGCAAAAATAATAATATTAAATTATAAGGATGATAATAATGGTAAGAAGCAAAATAAGAGAAGCTAACGCTATAAGAGTAGTTAACGTATTTATTTATTTACTTTCAATTATAGTTCTTGCAATGCTTGCTTTATTATATGTAACAACATGTAAATAAGAGGTAAATTATGAGAAGATTGAAGGGACTAATTTTAATAATTTTAGCTTTAATATTTACTTATTTTTATTTTGTGTTTATTAAAGTGGCATGCCCAAATAGTGCACCTTGTATTATGGCATCATTTATTTGCGTTCTTGCTTATTTAGCATATGAATTTTATGGTTTTCCAAGATTTAATGATACTCCAATACAAGTCACTATAATTAGGGGTATTATAGCAATTATGATAATATACTTTGTAGTATTATATGTACTTGGTATGTTCTCTGGTTATGTAAAAAATACATATAGTTTAACGACTTTTATGGTTGTTATTAGTTTAATAGCTACAGAAATATTCAGATATATTTTAATAAACGGAAATAGAGATTCAGATATTTTCCCATTCTTAACAACTTTAACATTAATAATTTTAGAAGTATCCACTGTTTTAGATGTTAATGTAATGATATCAACTGGTTCATTTGCAATTTATATAGCAACGATTATTACACCAATAATTATAAGAAATATATTATTAACTTTATATTGCCAACATATAAATATAAGACTTGCAATCATATATTCAATAATAGTACTTCAATACAGAAATATTATTCCGATAATACCTAAACTAGATGATTTCATTTATTCATATGCTGACATTTTATTATCTTTCATGGTCTTAACAATGAGTTATAGAGTTATTATTAAGAATTATGAAGGATATCCAATGATTGGTTTAAAAGATGGATTTAGTTTCTTAGATATTCTTATATTTATATTCTTTGTTAGTTTTGGAATATTAGTTAGTGGAGTAACCCCAGTTCAATTGTATGTTACTACTAATAAGATTAATCATGTATCAATTGAAAAAGGAGATGCACCAATTGTTCTTAAGGGAGTAAATGCATTCTCATTACATGAAAAAGATATAATTATGTATTTAAATGACAATGATGAATTAAAAATTTATCCAATAAATACACTTGAAATTGTTAAACCAACAAATGCTGAAGAAAAAGAGCAAAGAAAATTATATATTTTAAATGATGAAAATGAGTTAGAACTTATTGATAATAAAAGAATTAAAGCAAAAGTAATATTTAATTTGAAATATGTATTTAGACCATCATTAGATGCTAAAAAGTATTTAGGTGGAGGTGTAAAATGAAAAAAGTTTTAAAAACCTATACACCAACATTGGTACTTATCTTATGTTTGTATTTTATTCTTTTTAATTTAATTACGACTAAACCAAAGTTATTAATAATATTTATAACTTCATCTATAATGTTAGTATTAATTAAAACGTTATGTGAAATGATAACTACATTTAATGAACAATCTGAATTTAAAAAAGAATTATGTAATTATGTTAAAACATATGGTTTTATTTTAACTAAGGTAGATAATATTCCAAATATAAATAGTTTTAATATATTTAAAGTAAAAAGTTTTGATAAAATCCTTGAAAAAGCAATGGAAGATAGAGTTAACATGATTTATGTTCATGATGATCACACATGTGATTTTCTATTCACAAGTGGTGGCAACTTATACATTTATACCATTAAAGAAAGTGAAAAGTATTATTCAAGGGTAGATAAATACTTTATTCAACAACAAACAGTACTTAAATAAGACGCATAAGCGTCTTTTTTCTTTCTCAAAAATTAGATTTTATGTTATTATTTAATTAGAAGTAGCATATGGGGTGTTTTTATGAGAAAGCTAACAATAAAGGATAATGATGTATTTATTGAATTAGATGGAATAATAACTGCTATCGTTGGTCCAACTAATTCTGGTAAAACTGTTATATTAAAAAAACTATGTAATAAAATAGATAATAAAGATGTAAAAATAGATGATGTACCTATTGATGAATATGATATTAATTTTTTAAGAAATAATATTGTTGTATGTTTAGATGATAATGAATACAAACAAGAATATGTAGCAGAAGAATTATTTCATAATTTAAATCTATTAGGTTATAGAATTGATGAAATAACTTCTAAGATTGAAGAAATATCTAAAATATTTAAAATAGAAAAATTAATGTCAGAAAGAATTGATTCTTTATATCTAGAAGATAAAATTTTAGTCAAGATATTATCATTTTTAATTGTTGATCCTAAAATTATAGCTATAGATGATTTATTCTCATATTTAGACCCTAAAAAATTAGAAATATTATTTGATTATATAAGAGAAAAAAATATTTCAATGATATATGTTACAACTAATCCAGAACATTTATTACTTGCAGATGATATTGTATTAATGAATAACTATAAAGCAATTATTTGTAGCGATCGTAGACAATTCTTCTCAGGTAATAGTGTACTTCCTTATATGGGATTAGGACTTCCATTTATAATAGAAATGTCTCATAATCTTGAACTATATGGTTTAGTAGATAAAACATATGAATCAATAGAAAAGGTGGTAGATCATATATGGAAATAATGTATGTTAATAAAAGTAATATAGAACTTAAAACTACTGCATTTTATGGAGATGTTTTAGATTTAATTAATATGGGAGTAGATATCGAAGGAATTGAATATGATGATAACTGGACAGTAAAAAAGTTCTTATCTAATTCACTACTTGCTAAAAAACGAATTGAAAATGTATTTAAGTATTTAGATTTAGATACTAAATACTTAAATTGGAAAATAAAAGAATTATCTAAAGTAACATTTAAATATGTATTATTAAGTCATGCTTTACTTAATAATAAAAAAACTATAGTATTTGAAAGATTTGAAATAGGACTTTCAAATAAAGAAAGAAAAAATATTGTTCAAATAATAAAGAAGTTAAAAAATGATGGAATAACAATGATATTTGTGACTAAAGATTTATTATTTGCAAATCAAATTGTTGATAACATCATAGTTATAAAGAATAAAAAAGAAGTATTTAATGATTCAATAGATAAGTTAATTACAAAAAAGAATATTATAGACATGCCACCTGTAATTAAATTTGTTGAATGCGCAAATAAAAAGAAAGCAGGTTTAACTTATACATTAGATCATAAAGAATTATTAAAGGATATATTTAGAGAGGTTGTCTAATGAGATTTTTAATAAGTGTTAGCTATGACGGAGAAAAACTATATGGTTTTGAACGTCAACCAAGAAAGAAAACTGTTCAAGGCGAACTTGAAAGAGTTTTAACTAAAATCAATAAAACTACTGTACTTGTTAAAGGAGCAGGAAGAACTGATAGAGGAGTCCATGCTTATGATCAAAAGGTTCATTTTGATTTAAATGTTAATATTACACCTGAAGGATTAAAAAGAGGAATGAACTCTATGTTAGATCCAAGCATATATGTTAATTCAGTAAAAGTTGTTAGTGATGAGTTTCATGCTAGATTTGATGTTAAAAAGAAAATATATAGATATGATATTAATCTAGGAGAATACAATCCAATTATTGATTCATACGTATATAATTACAATAGAAATCTAAACGTATCTGCTATGAAAAAAGCTTCTAAATATATGTTAGGAATTAATTCATATGAAGCATTCACATCAGGTGAAAGAGAAAATTATAATTCAATACTTTATAAAATAACATTTAGTAAAAAGAAAGATATCTTATCAATTAAATTTGAAGGTAAAGCTTTTTATAGATATATGGTTAGAAACTTAGTAGGTGCTTTAATATTAGTTGGTGAAGGAAAAGAGAAACCAGAATATATTAAAGAACTTATTACTAAAAAAACACGTAAAAAGTATGTTACGGTACCTGCAAATGGGTTATATTTGATGAAAGTTGATTATTAAGTCAACTTTTTTAAGTTAACTTAACAAAACCATTTGACATTATTGCACTAATACCATATAATGTAACTTGGTACATTTTTCAAATTTGTAAGGTTATAAGAA
>AUXO014168607.1_pt1 | contig 10511 bp, 19 predicted proteins | sample 768731 | NCBI WGS metagenome assembly AUXO01 (sample SAMN02715735, study PRJNA202380) | gut metagenome | biome: sheep rumen | host: Ovis aries | place: New Zealand: Palmerston North
CTCACCGGAATTCACAGAAGAGGAAGAAAAAAAGCAAGCAGAGTTTTTTGGTAAATTTGTAAGAAAAATTTTATGAAAATGGACAATATATTAAGTAAACTTGCAATATATTCAATAAAAGTAAATGATTCCATATCAAAGATAAAAGAGAAAGACGGTATATTAAATGTGTTTGTGTTTGTACAAACCTGGGGAAGTACTTGTCTTGGTTTTAGTGGAATCGGTGGGGCGGCAATGACAGACGCTTGGACACACGTTGTTCAAACGTATAGCGGTAAGTTTCACGTTTTCTTTGACGGAACATATGCCTACAGTGTCGAAACACCAACAGAAGAGTTTAAGAAAGATTTGGAAAAACAGTGTATGAAATCTGTTGCTGAAGCAAATAAGGTTTATTAAATGAAACATTACGATAGTATAAACAGAATACAAGATGACGGAACACTTATGGGGGACTATGTATATGCCTTCAATAAGTTGGATGGTCAGAATTTTTGTGCAAAGTTCAATCCGAAAAAGATGGTGTTCGATACGTTTGGTAGCAGAACACAGATGGTTGATGAGACATCTGAACAGTTTGGTGATACCGTCAGATTTTTCAAAAACTCAACAATACCACAGGTTCTCACAGAAATTGTGAAAAAGAACAAGGGTAAGGGTGGTCTGTTCGCCGGAGTCGATGAGATTACATTCTTTTTTGAGTGGTATGGTGAGAACAGTTTCGCCGGTGTACATCAGTCTGGTGATGAGATGAAACTTCCACTAATTGATGTCTTCATCAAGAAAAAAGGATATATTGAACCAAAACCATATATAGAGTTGTTCTGTAACAATCCAGACATTGAGACACCGGATTTGATTTATCAAGGCGTTTTGACAAACACATTTATAAACGATATTTGGAACAATGACTGGACAAAACCGGATTGTCTTTATCCTAATGTAAAGGAAGGTGTCGTGTGTCGTAGGTCGTCTCTGTTGAAAGGACAGAGGATGCCTAAAGTGAAGTTCAAGACGAAATGGTGGATTGACAGATTGCACGAAAAATATTCCGAAGAGGAATGCAAAATTCTTGAATAATGGAAGAAAGTAAGAAATGTAATATTGATTGTGGAATGACTAATTGTCCTAAAAATACACAAGTTAATATGAAAGAATTCATTAAAGAACTTATCGACAAATACAGTAAACGAGTCGAAAAAGACATTATCGGATGTGGGCTTGATTCTGGAGACAATGCATCATTAGACAATGCTATTGAAGTATTTGTAGACAAATTGTTTGACGAAATGGTGGGTACAAGACCTACAAGAGATTGTGCTGCACCCGAATATGAACAGTGGTATAGAAAATTCCTTGTTTTCTGTGAGGTGATGAAAAAATTTGGGAAAAAATACGACGGAAGATATATACATTTTCCGACACCAAAAAATCTTGCAAACAGTTACGGACCACGTGATTAAAATTTATAAGTTATGAATGAAGATAGAATGTTTAGACTTATGGAGGAAGCTCGTTTAAAAACAATGAAAGAAGAACTTGACAAATCCTCCAAAACATCGGTTAAGAAGGAAGACAACAAGTTAAAAAAGTCATAATATGAAAAACTACAAGCATCCGTTCCTTAATCAGAGAAATTCAAAGGAAAGACTTCTCAACGAATGTCTTGAACACAACGGTTTGATTGTTGCTTTCGATTTTGATAACACAATCTACGACTATCACAAAAAAGGTGATGATTATTCAGAGGTCATAAAACTCTTAAAAGATTGTTGCAAACTCGGTTTCACTATGGTTCTTTTCACTGCAGAACTCGATGAAAAGAACATTGAGACGAAGAAGAAATATTGTGAGGAACTCGGAATAAAGGTTGATTATGTGAATGAGTCACCGGTTATGAACGGTTCTACAAAACCATACTATAACATTCTTCTCGACGACCGTGCCGGACTCCTTGAAGCATTTGACAATCTTTCTTTTGTTGTTGAGTGTATGGAACTCGGAGATTTGTCAGAGAACATCAAAAAAGAGGTTGTTGGAAACAAGAGGGTGAAGAGTATTGACGATTTCACCAAGGGTTATAAAATGGGTGTTGAACACGGAGAAAGAGATGCAATGATAAAACTTCAAGAGTCAAACAGAAACACCGAAATTCCATCAACGGAAACACTATTCAAGATTTTTGACCTTGTTGAAGCGGCCGACAAAAGAATGAGAGAGACAAGTAGTTGTTATATGAACACATACCAATACTATGTGAACGAGATTGTAAAAAACTGGGACAATGAAAAATAGGATAAAATTCAGAAATTTTTGGATTTGGTTCAAAGACCAAGTGAAACGAAGAAGATTTTTCTACAACTTCTTTATTTCGAAAAACGCTTGGGGAGCATTTTCAATCAACTCACACATAAACCAATCCAATGGAAAACCGAAGGTTACATACAATACACTTCAAACTGCATTGAAGAGTGCCGATGTAATGTCAAAGAAGTATGGTACTCATTTCAGTACATACAAGTGTCTGTTCTGTGATGGATACCACATCGGTAAAAACAGGGATAACAAAGTAAAAACAAAGAATGTGGACAAATAAAAAAAGGATGAACAAATGTCCATCCTTTTAATTACCATTGTAGGAACTTCGGAGTGAATGTGAGTCCGATACCAACAGAAAGACCGACATAAGGTTGCCATTTTTCGGGTGTATAACCGAAACCGACAGATGGTCCGACAAATAGACCAACACCCATAGTCTTTCTCATACTTCTTTCATATTTGTCTGAAGGTTCTGCAACAAATCCAGTACCGTCATTGAATGATATTCCTGGATAATCAGAACGTAGATGTACGAAAGTTTCACAATTCTTGTTGTCTCTTTCCAACCATCCTTCAACAAAGATGTTTTGTTCAAGTGAGAATGTACTTGGTTGTAGATGTAAAACTGTATCTATGTCATAAGGTATTGAAAGATACAATCTACGACTTGAGTTTCCGAATACATCTGTTGTATCCACCTTTATGATACCGTTGTCGAGTTTGGTTGTGTCTCTGTAAGGTCTGTCGATATAGAAGTAAAGTTCAACGGTATCTTTGATACCCAACTGTGACTTGAGGTATGAGATATATTCACGGTGCTTTTTGTCAAGTTTACCGATAGAATCAATCAACTCCTCCTGTGTAAGTTGGTAAGCGTGTTTCTCTGCATTGACTCTTCCGAGTTCATCAACGTAATAAGACAGAGTGTCCTTCATTGCAAGTTCATTGTTGTACTGTCTCTGTATCTCATCTTTGAGTTTTGTGTTTGATGAACATTGGTTCATAAGGAGAATGAACATCAACACAATTATGCCGGCAAGAAAGAGGTCTTTGTGTTTGACAACGAAATTGACACCTTTCTTGATGTAGTTGAAAATTTCTATGATTTTGTCCATATATAAATTTTTGTTATATAGTATTTATATTTTTTTGAAAATTAGAAAAATAATAGTATCTTTGTAATATGAAGTATCTTTGTAATATGAAGAAAATTGATAGTTTTAAGGATGAGTATTTCTTCCTGAGTAATTTCTACGAAGCGCCGGTCGAGTATGACGGTTTGAAGTATGGGAGCAGTGAGGCCGCTTTCCAGGCACAGAAGTGTGAGTTCCCTGCAAAAAGAAAGGAATTCCAGAACCTGAATCCGTCAAAATCGAAGGCACTCGGACGTAAGGTCACTCTTCGTGACGATTGGGATGAGGTGAAAGACAGAGTTATGCTCGAAATCGTAAGAAACAAGTTCGAGCAGAATCCAGATTTAAAGGAGAAACTTGTTGCAACCGGTGACGCCTACCTCGAAGAGGGAAACTGGTGGGGTGACAGAACTTGGGGTGTTTGCAACGGTGTCGGTGAAAACAGACTTGGAAAAATTCTTATGAAGGTACGTGAAGAACTAAAAAACGAATAAAATGAAACTTATTGTAAGCAAGGGTAAAGTTGAAATTACATTCGAGTGTGATGGTGAGATTGTTCCAATCAAGTCAAACGATGGGAACAGATATGTGAAGGGAATGTTCGTTGTTGAAGCAACCGGCAGAATCATCGAATTTCAGAGTATTATGAAAAAAGGAGATGATTGTACTTTGCAGACATCTACGGAATCGGTATACGGAACATACTGGGCACCTTCTGCAATAGATGAAAGTCCTGTAATAAAAATTTAACATTGAATTAAAAATGAAGACATTATACATATATCAAGGAATACAAGGTAGTGGTAAGAGTACGATGGCAAGACAATTCGTTCTCGAAGACCCGGACAACCGTATCCGTGTCAACCGTGATGAGATACGTTTGATGATTGGAAAACCATTCAACCCAAGATTGGAAAACCTCGTCACAAAGATTGAGGATGCTGCTCTCAATGCAGCTTTCAAAACCGGTAAGGATGTAATCTCCGACAATATGAATCTCAACTCCAAAATCAGAAGGGGTTTGGAGAAGATGGCTCACAAATACAAATACGATATTGTTTATCGTTTCGTTTATACTCCACTTGAAGTGTGTATAGAGCGTGACTCGAAGAGACAATATCCTGTCGGTGAGAAAGTCATCAGAGAAACCTATGCAAAGTATAAGGACTATGTGGAAGCACATAATCCAGAAAACGGTGCAAACGAGGTTAATGGGGTTATTGAAACGTGTAACAAAAAGAAGTCAAACAAATGGAGTCTCTTCAAGAAGATAAAATTCTTTATTTTGTGGAGATTTGTGTAATAACGAAAAGTCAAAAATAGATTTTGAGAATGTGAGTTCTTTATATAAATGTGGATATTCTGTAAAACAAATTTGTAAAGAATTAAACCTAAAAGAAGGATTAGTTTATAAAAATATTCGTAAATTAAATGAAAATGGAAACAATTAAAGCAAATCAGTTCCGGGGTATGTACACATTGGAAATAGACAATCCAAATAAGTTGTACTTTACCTCGGACACTTAACTCACTTTTCCCATTTCAATATCTGCAGATATTGTCATCGTCCGTTTGCATCCCGCTCGGAGATGGACCATACTCTGATTGAAAATTGGAATAGTGTCGTACCAGAAGACGGAATCGTTGTGCATTGTGGAGACTTTATGTTGAACCACAAAGTCGACACAGCACCGTACTTGAAATATATGAGTAAGTTGAACGGAAAGATTTTGCTTCTTCGTGGCAACCATGATTATATACAACTATGTACTGAACCACAAGGTAATTTGATTGCTGTCGTCGATAAGGCTTTCATCAATGTTGATGGTGTTAAGATTTACGCCGAACACTATCCTTGTGTTGCCTTCAATGGAGACTATCAAGTTTTCGGTCATATACATACAATAAACGACGGTACCTGTTATGGAATAGACGGTGACGTACCAAGTCGCCTCCGTAAGAACCAGTATGACGTTGGTGTTGACCAAAACAACTATCGACCAATCTCATATTGGGAACTCTGTGACATATTCCGGAACAGAGCCTGTGAGAAGGGAAATAAGTAATGGCAGACACAAATGTTAGTTTGTATGAGATAGAACTAAGGATAGCAAAATCAAGGGATTTCGACTTCACAAAGAAGCTTGTCGTGTTCAATGTGTATGGCACCGGTGGTGTCCTACCGATATGGCACGAGTGTGATGTTCTTGTGTGTACAAAACTCGGTTATCTTTCGGAGATAGAGATAAAACGTTCTTATGCAGATTTCTTGAATGACTTCAAGAAAGACCATATGCACGCTTCACAGTATATAAAGAACTTTTACTACTGTGTCCCAAATAAGATAAAGGATAAGGTCATAGAACACCTCCAAACCCTCGACGATAAGGATTGGAGGAAGGGTGCCGGTATAATTGTCTATTATGAGGATAATGATTGGATTGACATAAAACGGCTTCCTTATGAGAACAAAAAGTGCATCAAACTGACCACCGAACAGATGCTTTATCTTGCAAGATTGGGTAGTATGAGGGTGATGACTCTCAAACGAAAGGTGTTGAAAATGGAAAAGCAATTGAAAGACTCAATTGACACAATCAAAGAGTTGGAGAAAAGGCTTGAAGAGAAGTACGATAAACTTGATGTTGCTGATGAACAAAAAACAGAATGATATGGAAGACGTAACAAAGTACATTTTCGAAAGAATCAAATCCACCGATTTTCCGTTGGAGTGTAGAGGTATGTACTACTTTGCAAAAGGTCGTCACGACCATCAATTACGTAAGGTGAGTAATAAACCATATTATATCCATCCGAGAGGTGTTGCCTACATCGTTATGATGATGGGTGGTACCGTTGAGCAAATAAACGCCGCTTTCGGTCACGACCTTCTGGAGGACACAGATACTTCATTCACGGAAATCAAGGTTGTCAGTGGTAGTTATCATTGTGCAGAGATTTGTTCGGAGTTGAGGAACAACCGTTTCACAATAGATGACATTGGAAAGGAGACATATATGAGTCAGAAACTTGTTGGTCTATCCGACGATGCTCTTATGGTGAAACTTGCAGACATTCTGTATAATATGCTCGATTGTCCTACAGATAAAGGGTTGACTCGAATGAAGATAAACGTTGATTATCTCATCGAGAATAGAAAGAATATTCCAGAAAAGTGTATAAAAATTATTGAACTGATTAAAAAACACACGTAAGTTTGTTATATTTAGAATAACGGTTTCCCCGTTCCGTAAAAATGGGGTGGTATGAAGGGGGAAGACTTGAACTCTACAAAAAGAAACAATTAAACAATTAAAATTTTAGGGTTATGTTTACAAAGAGTGAAAACATTAAGCTTGAGTATTGTGCTCAAATCGTGAAGATTGGTGAATTGCTTCCTATTGAAGGTTCAGATTTTCTCGTAAAGACAAACATCGGTGGTGCTTACCAGGTTGTGGTCGGAAAGAATGATGTGAAGACTGGCGACATTATGGTTTACTGTAAGTTGGAAACCGCCATCAACAAGGACTTCTTGTCTGTCAACAACCAGTTCGAGTTGAGTGAAAGACATCTTAATAAGAACTATGAGGATGTTCAGAAACTCATCGATGAGGGAAAGGAAGATGAAGCCAAGAAGATGGTCGGATACTTCAACAAGCACGGTAGAGTCAGAATTGTAAAACTTCGTGGTTGTGCATCCGAAGGTTGTCTTTTTACCATCGATTCGTTGGCAAAGTGGAATCCGAAGGTTTTGGACTATGATTTCGAAAAGTGTTTCAAACCAAACAGTGACGGCATCGTCGTTCCTTTTGAGTTTGACACCATTGACGGAGTTCTCTTCGTTGAAGCATACGTTCCACCTCTCCCAACTCAACGTCAGAACAGAGATGGTTTGACCAGAGCAGAGAAGAAGAGGGGTAAGAGAATCTTGAAGTTCGACCGTATGGTTGAAGGTCAGTTCGCTTTCCACTATGACACAAACCAACTCAAAGATAACCTCTGGAGATTCAATCCAGACACGGTTGTCGACATCTCCGTAAAGGAACACGGAACATCATTCATCTGTGGAAATGTCCTCACCAAGAGATACCTTGATGAGAGTTTCTTCAAGAAGTTGTTCAGAAATATCAGAAACAATGTGAGATATTTCTTGAGTTCCATTGACCACAAGAGAAGACCTGCAATCCTTCCGGATTTCGTGGTTGAATATGGTGAAATCACTTCATCTCGTGGTGTCGTGAAGAACCAGTACATCAACAAGGAAGTCGGTCGTGGTTTCTACAAGGTCGATATCTGGTCTGAATACGGTAAGTTGGTTTATCCGTTCTTGACAGAGGGTATGACTCTCTACGGTGAAATCGTCGGATATGTGACCGGCACAACAAGTATGATTCAGAAGGGTTATGACTACGGTTGTAAAATCGGTGAGAACATCTTGATGCCTTACAGAATCACAGAGACCGACGAGGAAGGAAACCACAAGGACTGGAACGTTCAAGATGTGTATAACTGGACTGTGAAACTCTTGAACGACCATCCCGAACTGAACGGCAAAATCAAGCCAATCACAATCCTCTATCACGGTCGTCTTGGAGACCTCTATCCAGACCTCAACCCAGAGAACCACTGGAATCAGGAACTCCTCAACAGACTCGAAGAGGATAAGCAAGTGTTCGGGATGGAATTGAACGAACCGATGTGTAAGACGAAGGTTCCTCGTGAGGGTATTGTAATCCGTATCGAAGATGACGTAAAGGCGGAAGCCTTCAAGTTGAAGACCGAAGCATTTAAGTTTAGAGAGGCAAAGCAAGTCGATGCCGGTGAAGTTGATATGGAGATGCAGCTCGGTTACTCAAATGATGATGAGGAGCAGTAAAAAGAATGTGGGGTATGACTAATATGGTTGTACCCCATTTCTGTTTTAAATTTTTGATTTTTCAGAAAAATATAGTATCTTTGTGATATATTATAAATTTTTTGATATGAATAGAATAGTAGAAAAAACAAAGAAGTTGTTTGAAAAAATCAAAAACTTCATCGCTTCTCACAGGAGATATACCTACGACAAGGTTCAACTCATATACAAGAAAGAAAACCTCGTTTCCAACACAGTTATCGTTCTTGTGTCTTTTATTTTCATCCTTGTTTGCTCTTTGTTCATACAAAGTAATGAGACACGGAGGCACAGGGATATTGCACGGAAACGCTTCGAGACAATCCAAATGCTCGAAGACAAGGTGAATGACCGAGACTATGAAGAGAGTAAGGTTTCCTTGTATTATGAGATTGGTGTTGCTGTATTGGAAAAAGACTGTGGTGAGTGCAATCAAGAGAACATTTGCAAATACATAGACTATCTCGCCGAGATGGGTGTTATTTGGTATCCGGATGTGATTAAGTCTTGTTGTCAGATTGAGTCTGGTTTCGGACAATCAAATGTAGCTAAAAACTACAACAATTTGTTCGGAATGGACCACCCAACACGTAGAAAGACACTTTCGATAAAATGCTCCGGCTGCAGGTTTGCAACATTCACAAACTGGAAATGTTCTGTTTTAGACAGGGTATTGTGGGATTTCGCCACTTTCAACAAACATATTCCATCCAAGGAAGTATATTATGGTAAAATTAACACAAAGTACAACACGGAGAATCCAAACTACAAAGATGTTATATCCAGTTGTGCAACAAAATTTGTACAATGAAATTCGATATCAACCAGATAGAAGTACGTGACAACGGTGTTTGGATTTCAAGGGATGAACTTGAAAGAAAGTTCAATGAACTCAGAGAGAAAGGTTATGCAAACTATGAATTATATAGAGAAGGAAACTCGGTTTGTCTCAATGAATCCGTAAAATGCCATGCAAAAGCAGATGTTTTGTGGGATTTGATTTCACTAATAGATAATGAATGAAATGAAAAAAGAGATAAAGTATATACTCATACCAACTTGGTCAATCGTCAAAAGTGTATGTGACAAATCATATACGAAACACGATATTCCGACTTTCTTTATAAAGTTGTTTAATACAAAAAAAGAGATTGAGAAATACCTCGACACAAACGACTTGGAGAGCGAACTTCACAAAATAATGTTGGATAGTGTTTTAAAAAATGGTGATAAAGATGAGTTGAAAAGGACTTTTGAATACAGAAGAATCACATTCTGGGTTGTTGGAGTCAATCCCGTTGGTAAGGAAAACCGTATAGGAGTTATGGAAAAAATCGAAGAAAAAAAGTGGAAATATATTCCTATGATGGGTGGAAAAGTGTGGAAAAATAACCTTTTGTTTGGTTCTTTTTATTAAAATATAGGATTAAAAATCAGCGAGTTAGAAAAAAAATATCAAAAAAAGTTTAAAAAAATTTGGTCAGTTTAAAAAAAAAGTTGTATTTTTGCATCGACAAATAAACAAGAAGTCTAACAATAAAAAATTAAAGTTATGAGAGCAACTACTGCTGAAGAAATCAAAGACAAACTCCACAAAGGTATTGTAGAGTTCACATTCCTTAAAAGTGACGGTTCAATCAGAACTGCAAAGGGAACACTCCACGAAAAGATTCTCAACGAGAAACTTGGTGGAAAAAGTTCAACCAAAACGTCCTCACCGAAAGTTCAGGTCTTTTGGGACCTTGAAAAGGATGCTTTCCGTTCATTCACCATCGGAACTGAAAAGAACCTGATTTCATTTGAAGAAAAAATCTGAAAAGATGACAAAAAGAACAAAAGACGGAAAAACAATGGGGGATGTTCTATACATCTCCCTTGTTCTCGACAAAGAGTCTAGAATGAGACTCATTGAAAAGACAAAGCAATATTCCCCAGATTGGAAGAACGGAAATGTGATTGCAGAACATCACACAATCGCTTTCTTCACAAGTCTGACGGAGGATATATACGACTGGGCGGTTCAATTCGAGGGCAAAGTTTTCGAAGTGCATGCCTACGAATACGGTGTTTCTGATAAAGCGTTTGCCGTGAAACTCGAAACAGACATTCCTTGTGCAAATGAAATTAAACACATCACTGTTATGACAAATCCGGACAACGGTGGG
>AUXO010691660.1_pt1 | contig 10510 bp, 13 predicted proteins | sample 768731 | NCBI WGS metagenome assembly AUXO01 (sample SAMN02715735, study PRJNA202380) | gut metagenome | biome: sheep rumen | host: Ovis aries | place: New Zealand: Palmerston North
AAAATATTTAAATCATAAAGATGAGATATAATACTATAACTTTAGGATAAACTAAAATGATGATAAAATTTACCAAAGAGGAAATAAGAAATTTATTAATATCCATAATAGTAATAAGTATACTATTTACTATCAACATGACACAAAAAAGTGGATGGACAAACCCTGACATAATAAACATACTTATCATAACAATTATAATCTTTAGCATCTCACTAATAGCAAAGATATACTCACAAAAATACCTGGCAAGAAAATATCACTACCACATCGAATATAAAATATGGGGATATGGGCTAATATTTGCACTGATAACAATGCTCTTAAACATATTTGTAATTACTCCAGGATACTTCAAATATGGATTATACGACAGAATAGCAACTGATGAAGAAAAAGCAAAAATAGCCCTAATTGGACCTGCAATAAATATAATTATTGCAGTAATATTCCTGATAGCATTAATAATCCTAAAATCTATGATGACAACGGGAATAATAAAATTAGCAATGCTTATAGGATTTTATATCAATACATACATGGCAGTATTCAATCTAATACCATTTATGGCGTTAGATGGAATTAAATTATTTGAATATGACATGAAAATGTGGATAGCACCGATGATAATATCCGTAATCTTGTTGATAATCACATTTACCAATTATATAATCTAACTTATCCTCTCCATTTTTTTCAAAAAATAATCATTCCTTCTTTTCATTCAAATTGATAATTATTTATATATCTCTTCGATTGATATTACTATCAGCATCATTTAATTCAATAATACATATTATAAGTTATTTTATTCGAAAAATCGAGTTTTATATTTATAAAATGATAATCCCTCTACTCTATAAGCGATTTGATAATAACATTTATTCTAATGTATCCTGTAAAGAAGATTTTATGAATAAGTGAAAGATGAAAAACATAAAAAACATAAGAAACATAAAAAAAATTTATGTTTGTTATGAAATATCTTACTAAAAATAGTCCTACCACAGAAAATAGAAAATAAAAACAACAATAAATAAAAAAAATAGGGAAAAATAAGAGGTTATAAATGTTCTCTTATTCTTTTATCTATTATTTCAACAACCTTATCATCAGCACCTATTGGTTCTGTGAATATTATCTGGCCATCAAATTCTACAATATCATCGGTTGATACGTTTGGTTTTGGATAATTTTCAATAGGATCAGGGTTTAAGCCTAATGCTGTAGGTATGTCAAGCATCGTATGTATTCCATGAGCTAGAAATACAGGTACTGCTATTACTGTTTTCATATCTTTTTCTTTTATCTTATTGAATGCTTCAGGTATTGATGGGTGGGATATGTTCATAAATCCTAATTCCACTACATAATCGGATTGCTTGTTGTATTTATCCGCTACTTCTTCCAGTACCTGATTGTTGTATGGCAGTGAGCTTCCATGTCCTACAAGTAGTATTCCAGTATTTTCTGTATTTGCATCAGGGAGTTTTTCAAGTTCGTCACTTATTCTTTTTTCTACTATTTCAACTATCTTGTCATCTGCACCTAATGGTTCGAGGTATATTATTTCTCCGTCAAAATCTACTGGTTCTGATTTTGCTTCCCTATGATGGTGGTGATGGTGGTGGTGATGTGAATGATCATGAGAATGTGAGTGTGAGTGTGAATGTGTGTGTTCTACTTCCATAGCTTCTAGTTTTAGTATTGTTGGTATATCTACCTTTGTATGCATACCATGTGCCAAAAATACAGGGTTTACTATGATTCTTTCCACTCCTGTTTTTTTGAGAGTGTTGAATGCCGTTGGTATGTTTGGCTCTACAAGTTCCATGAATCCTGCTTCTATATGATAATCAGGCATCACTTCTTGATATTTGTCTCTTAACTTGCATACTACTTCCTTATTATATGGCTGTCTGCTTCCATGTCCTACTAGTAATATTCCTGTTTTATTATCCATATTTAAACCTCAAAATTTATTGTATTACTTAACATATATTCTTTTATTAATAATCTATAAATTATATTATTTAAAGCTATTTAATACTTTTTTAAAGGTTTAGGAGGTTTTTGTAATACTTCTATATGAAAATGAAAAACATTCAATCATATAATTGAAATACATGGATTTATATACAGTTATTCAAATGAAATTTAAAAAATTAATACAAAAATGGATGAACTTTAATAATAATTACTAAAAAGAAGTGTACTTAACAAGAGTATATAAATCAAAAAAAATAATGTATATTGTTTATATTGTCACGAGAGCAATATCTAAGAGGATTATTAACAATACATAATTACTTTTAACCATTGATCGATTTTTTCAGAAAAGATAATTGACATCCAATATATCAAATTAACTTTATTTATAGCTTACATTATCAAGTAATGCTTAATAATATTTATTTTTTGATTAGATTTCTTATTAAGTACATATTAAACTTTATAAGTTAAATTATATAATATTTACTAAAAGTAAAAAATAAAAAATGGAAAAAACAATTAAAACTATCAACCTTCAATTTTTTTAATCAGCCTTTTTGATTCATGTTTAGTACTTGTTATACCAAAAACATTACTGATTCGTTCAATTGCTTCTAAATACCTGATGACCTGATCCAAGTAATTATAAATATCCCCACTATATATATTGATGGAATATTTAGTCTTAAATTCCTTGCTGATTTCCTTCGGACTTAACGAGTAAATACGTCGTTTTATAATATGTTTGGAGATATTTATCTCAAGACAATCACAGTACACATCATCACAATCTCCCTTGAAGTCTATCAGTATATTCAATATCCTCTTTTTATCATTATTGGAAAGGGTGTTTATAATATATGGATTATGAATCAATTCTTTATTGCTATCGGCAAATAATCTTGTACTTATAAATGAGTTATATTCCATAAATAGTTTCATTAATCTCTTGCTGAGATATACATTGGATATTTTTTCCAAAGAGATTGCCACGTCAATTGGATCTTGTGTGAGGTTGTCTTTAATTAATTCGGCTTCATGTATTTTCAGGAATGATTTACTTACACATCTGCCATAATCTGTAATGGAATATGTATCACTCATTGAATCATAGCTAATCATATTTCTATTTAGTAATACTTCAATCACTTGACTAAATAATATTTCGGTATCTATCTTATAGTATCTTTTCTCCAAGACTTTGGCATCTACACTATTTAATGATGAGATATCGGCAAGTACCTGTTCATATGTATCATCAATCGTATAATTGACCCGTATATCCTCAACAGATGATTCGAGCAATTCATAAGCGACATCTTCCTCCAGTACATATCTGAATGATTTTCCAACTTCAAAAAATAGGAATACTTTACCGTTTTCCTGATAGCTAGGCCTTCCAGCTCTTCCCATCATTTGATGAAATTCATTAGCAGTTAACCAATCCCTGCCCATACGCATACTGTCAAATATAACCTGACTAGCCGGAAAATCCACACCCGCTGCTAATGCAGCCGTTGTAACTACTGTAGATATCTCCTGATTAGCATATTTCAGTTCAATATCAACCTTATTTGCATAGCTTAGACCTGCATGATAACTGAGAGCCGTGACGTTTTTCTTATTTAATTCCATGGCAATTTCCTCAGTTTTTCTACGTGAATCCGTGAAAATTATTGTTTGTCCTTTATAACCCATTGGTGAGATTGTGGCAAATTCCTTTTTACATAATTCTGCAATGATTTGTAGTTTTTGATTGTTATTGTCTACAGGTATAACATGTCGTTCCAATGAAACAGGCCTTTTTTCATATTCGACCAGTTTCATATTGAAATTTCGGGCCAATTGTTTAGGATTGTTTATCGTTGCTGATAATCCTATCAGCTGCGCCTGAGGGTATAATGTTATTAGCCTATTTATCAATCCGTTTAATCTGCTTCCTCTTTCGGCATTATCCAACATATGTATTTCATCTATTACAACTACACCCAAATCATTTAACGAATCTCTTTTTCCACTTCTTAAGATATAATCCAATCCTTCATATGTTGCTACGATTATATCAGCATTATCAACTGGTTTTTCAATAATTTTAAGCTCATCTTCCGCATTTATCCTGTTTTTTCCAACTCTTATTACAACATTTAATCCTAATGAAGAATATGACTCCTTGAAGTACCTATATTTCTGGTTAGCTAGTGCCACTAATGGTGATAGATATATGAATTTCTTGTTTTTCAACGCTTTGGTTATTCCTGCAAGTTCTGCTATCAATGTCTTTCCGGATGCCGTTTGTGATACCACAAGTAAATCTTCATTATAAAGCAATCCTTGATTGAGTGCAAGTATCTGTACTGGTAACAGGTATTTTATTTTGCGTTTAAGTATTGCTTTGAATACTTTTGGAATAGCCACATCATCAATTGAAATCTTGGCAAATTCTTCTTCATTTGATTCTATTTTATCATATAATGTAAACTCGGGATTTTTAATCGGATTGATTCCATTGAGTATCATATCAATAACTAGCGATAAATCCTTTGTATCCTTTAAATATTTGATAAAGGGTCTTATTCCATTTGAATTATAGGAATAGTCATATAGTAATGATTCAACCTCAAATTCTGCACAATTATAACAGATTTCATTATCATTATATTTATATGCCGTTTTTTCTGTCAGAGGAGTGATATTGCCAATTTCCAAACAGTTTATGCATAATCTAGTATATGAATAATCAATGTTATGATTTTTTAGATATTCTTCGAATTCTTTATGTTTATATACAATGGATATCTTATTATCTTTAAGTAGATCATGGAATTCTTCATTTGTTATGACTTCATTATTATTTGATTTTTTTAGTTTTACATTTAATATTTGTGGTTTATTGTTCTTAGAAATAATTGTAAACGTTCCAAAAAGTCTTATATCTGATTTTTTAGTGTTTGAGTAGGAATAAATTTTGGCTTTTGTGTTCTTTATTTTTATTATCAACATATTGATTTTCCCTTTAGTTTTATCTACAACTATCCTTTCTGATTATTTTAATGATTTACTTATTCAAATCAATATAAATATATTTATTTATCATATTATATAAATATTAGTATGTAATATAGCATAGTTTATATTATTTTACAATTATTTCTAAACATTATTCATCTTAATCAAAATAATATTTATCGGACAACATATACTATTATTTATGGATGATATTTAATAATCTTAAAAATCTATTTTAGAATAAAAATACAATATATTAATAGAGTACTATTAAGGGTGATACCATTACATACAAAGACATGAAAGTTAAAGACATATTAGAGGATGAAGAGTATCCACATCAAAAGTCATTACAGAACGTTCTGAAAAGAATCAGGGCACTCAACCAGTATATCGTTGAAGAGGTTGAAGACGACAAGATCTTATTTAAAATACGAGATATGGTATTCGTTTACGTTGAACCGTTAGATGACTGCGTTAAGGTAAGTACTGATTTCTATTATGACAGGATAGTGGACTTGGCTAATAAATATGATGTAGAATACAAGACAACAATGGATGGTACGGATACAATTTCATACAGCATTAAAAATCCAATGTTTGTTCAATACGCAGTAAGTCTAGCACAACAAGCATTTACACGATTTAAAAGACTAAAAGTCTAAATTAAACCCCAAAACCTTTTTTTATAAATCTTTTAAAATAGTCGCCAATTGATTCAACTATTTAGCAGATATAACTTTAAAAATTTATCGATATTTATGATTAAATGTATGAAAACTAATGAAAAAAAGAAAATAAAAAATAAAATGGTAGGTTAATTGTTATTTATTCAATAGCGTTTATTTGTTGAACTTTTCTATCTGCATCAATTAGTGCATATATCCAAAGTAAATTTGAAGCTATTATTCCTATTATATTTTGTGTCATACCTAATAATATGCATACTAAAAATACTCCAATAGCAAAAAGATAATTTTTACTGAATAAATATCCTAAACCTGGTAAAAAGAACCCTACTATAAATGTTGCTAATCTACTTGCCATAATTTATTCCTCCCAATCTATATAATTATGTCTATAGTATAATATCTATATTTAATAGTTAATAATCTTTCGTTTAAATAAATACCCTATTTCTATTTATCCTATGAAAAAAATAATTTATTTCCATTTTTTCATGTTTCTTGTGGATTTTCTTGTAAGGTAGTAGTATAATGTTATGTGTTTACCATTTACTTTAATGTATAATTCTGTAATAAATACGTAATCATAAGTTAAACCTTTTGATGTATCTTCAAGAATCGGTGATACTTCACAATCTTCATCATCAATTCCCGTAACAAATCTGTTGTATATATCAAGGAATGCGTATTTATCCACTTTACAGATTTCATCCAATATCTGTAATGGTAACTCTTCTTGTTCTTCTGTAAATTTTAAATTAGGAAACTTTCTATTAATAGCTTTAAGTAATTGTTTTGATGGTCTTTCATCCATACTTTCACCTTTATTTATACATGTGAATTTTTTACACTTAATTAACTATATGTATTTATTCATTTAAAATATTTTAGTATAAATTTCACTATTAAAAGAAATTATTTATATGAATAATAGATATAAATTTAAATACAACGATGAAATAGGATGAATATAAGATGAAAAAGGTTAGAATTACAGTCATGAGAAAAGCTAGATATGATGATCTGATTGATGAATATGAAAATCCCCTTGAACATGAATGTGATGTTGAATTAAATCAAGTGTTCATAGCCAATGGATGGGAAAGACCTGAAAATTTATGTGTTAGTGCATGGGAGACCATGAGCCCTTTCGTATTGGCATTAAGTAGTGGTGGAGAGGATATCTATGATGGCTGGATGAAGAATAAAAAATCGGCGATGATTTCATGTAATGATGGATTCAGACCTGTATCGTTCCTATTGGAAACCCTTGATGAGGATGCTGATTGAAAAATATCATAAAAATATAAATATAATCTAAACATATTAATAAGTATAGAAAATAAACTTGGAGGAATACTCATGATGGATCCAAATGCACTTCTTGGAATGCTAGGTGATGCAGGTAAATTATCATCAAAACAGATATCCGATATGGTTTCAAAGAAAAGTCCCATACCAATCCCATCATCAGTAATTGATGGATTACTTAGCACATTAGTACAACAAGGTAAAATCAAAAAGACGGAAGAAAATGGGGAAATATTCTATCATTTATAATATCTTCCATAAAATTCTTTTTTTACAAAAATCAACAAAAAACATATTAAACATCCCTTATTCTAATAAAAGATAAATCAATGCATTTCCAATAGCTTCTTTTATGTTTACATACTTATTTACATTTGTTTTATTTAATATTAAATTAACCTTCATAGTTACAAAGATATAAATAATTACTTAAATAATATAATAGTATATTATAATTAATACAATTAATAGGTGATTAAAAATGGCAGAAATAATATTAGAAAGAGACGACTGTACAATGTGCGGACACTGTGTTGAATTAGATGAATCATTATTTACATTCGATGATGATGACAAAGCTACACTTGTAGGCTCTGATAGAGACGACAATACAGACGAATTAGAAGTAGAAGAAACTGAAATATATGAACAGGCTGCAGAAAATTGTACAGGTGGATGTATAGAAGTTTATGATTAAATAACTTCCACAACCCCACTTTTTTTATTTAAAATATATCAATTTTAAACCCACAATTTTCACAGCTTACATTATAGTCCGTGTTTTGATGATTACATTCAGGACATATGATTATTCGTAGATTATCCTCCTCATAATAACTGATTGAATCCTTTTGTTTTAATTCGATACCATCAGGCAACTCAAGTTCACTCTTATCCTCATTATATGTTCTGACCAGGTAATTGAAGTAATCAGGTATTGTAAAGTTAAGTATCTTACCGCTATCCAACTTAGCAGTTACCTCATCAAGTATTTTATTTGCCTCATCATTATTTATGCCATACTGTTCCAGCAGGTAACTGGCAGATTTGGTGAAGTTATCATGGGTTCCGATAATATTTTCAACAGAATATACCTCTTCAAGATCCTGTTGGGTGGTATGTATAAATTCCTGAATTCTATCATTTGATTCTACTAGTTTAAGTGCATTTTTATCCATACTTCTTTCCGTTACATTTTTAAGATTGTTTCTAAGCTTATAATGAACATAATCATATTCACGAGGTTTTGCTATACAGAGGGTATAATTATTTTTTGCCAATGTCGTGCTTAAATCAAAGAATGTTACGGTATCCAGTTTACTGTTAAAGTAGTAAGTGGAGAATACTTCATCGGATAATTCATCATCCACCTTATTGTATAACCTTTTGATGTTCTTGTTTATATATACCTCATCCAAGGATGCGTCCAGTTCTATAAAGCTGATTATTATATTTCTATCAAGACTAAACGCCAGATTATAATTAAGTAGCAGGTTCATTATAGCCTTGTTAGGTCTTCTGAAACTGAAATCATAATTTGTTTTGGTTATGTTGGTCAATATGAAGTCAAATAGGATATTGTTTCCCCTATACTCAGGCATTATGTAACACTCACATACGGAATATTTGGGTTTTTCTGCCATAATCAGGTCAACCAATGCAAATCCGACTACCTTATCGTTATATTTAAGTTCCTTGAATATTACATGTTTGTTTTCCGTATACTCCAGTATGTATCGTTCCTCTTGTATTGCATCATATATTTCTTCATAGTTTTCTTTAAGAAAATCACTTAAATTATCAAAATTAACTTTATTGCCAGCCATATAATCTTCCCTTAATATTGTTTGATGTCTATATACTTATTTATTTTTCATTTTAATTAAATTTAAATATTCAACTCGCAAGTAATATTAAATAGAATTATTATATATTATTATAGTGGCACATTTTATAGGAGTTTTTTATATTGAAATTGATAGTTCAGAGAGTATCTAATGCTAGTGTAGAAGTTGATGAGAAAATTGTCGGTAAAATAGATGAAGGTTTCATGGTATTGGTTGGTTTTGGCATCAATGATACCAAAAAGGAAGCGGACTTTTTATCCAATAAACTGCTTAAATTAAGGATATTTGAAGATGATGAGGATAGAATGAATCTATCACTTCTTGATACTGATAATGAATTATTATTGATTCCACAATTTACATTATATGCTAGTACCAAAAAGAATAGGCCTTCTTTTCATAAATCAATGAATCCTAAGGATGCCAATGAATTATTTGAATATTTCTGTGCTAAATGTAATGAGAGAATACATGTGGAAAAGGGTGTTTTTGGTGCCCATATGAATGTTAGCCTGGTAAATAACGGACCTGTAACGATTTGTTTAGAAAAGGAATATGAGGAATAAATATGAATAAATACGAATTAGAAAGTAAAGAAAAAATAACGATTGATATTGAAAAATTAGAACGTAACTTGAATGAAGTGGCCCATATTACATTTGTTGATAAACAGAAGGAAGTTTACGATCGTGCGATTGACTACATGAACGATTCAAAATATTATCTTGAAAAAGGTGATAATAGAACTGCATTTGGTTGTATTGAGTATAGTCATGGATTATTGGATGCTCTTCGTATGATACACGGATTAATCTGATATTTTTTTTCGAATATTTTAGTAACCTTTATATACTTTAAGATACAGATGATAATTAGAAATATATTAACTTAAGGATCAATCAAAATGAAGGATTATACTAGAAATAATTATTCAAACCTTGGTAATTTAAATTTAAACAATATAATGACTGCAACTTATATATTCTCATTCATATTCCAATGGTCAATATTATCCATGATAATTAACCTATTTACAATGGGAATGATAAGACGAGAATTATTTATATTATTCATACTGGATGCAATATCCATGCTGATAATTAAGGATAAGACAATGATAAAACCATCATTTATCTTGACACAATTATGGAATCTGATATCAATACTGTTCAAAACGGATAAAGTAAATACAAACAATCCATTAGAAATACTGATGATGTTATCAAACATCAAAAACAAGATATCCAATGCATTCCATAGCATAAAGAACAAGTTCAATAATGTTAAAAACTCAATAACAAGTGTTGAAAGAGAAAATAGAAAATATGAAAAAACAAGAGACTTGAATAAATTCAATGATGAAATAGGAAGTAAAGTAACCGTTGAATCAGTATCTGATGGTAAATACGATAAGAAAACCTTCAAATATAAGGATAGAACACAAAGTTATGTACACATGCTTGAGGCAAACGGGTATAAAAACTATAGAAAATACAGCATAAATCCTGAACATGGAAAATCGTACATTATAATAAATAAAAATAAGGACATCATAGATATTGAAAACAACAGAATAGACATTAAACATGACCACCCCGACTATAAATTCATAATAGATGGATGGAAAATATGATTCATCCACATCTTTTTTTCATTTAATAATATATC
>AUXO012051495.1_pt1 | contig 10510 bp, 12 predicted proteins | sample 768731 | NCBI WGS metagenome assembly AUXO01 (sample SAMN02715735, study PRJNA202380) | gut metagenome | biome: sheep rumen | host: Ovis aries | place: New Zealand: Palmerston North
CGCGATGCGCTGAATCTCACCGATTACTCTTGCCATGTTCGTTGTCTGTTTCATGTGGTGTACCTCTCTTTTCTTATAGTGTGGTGTAGTAGTAATTAAAGGTGTGCTCCTTTAACTGTCTATATCATATCACATGTGGGCCCACATGTCAAGCCCTTTTTATGTATTTTTTTGAGAAATTAATATAAAAAATCATACTAGTACATGTATATCACATTATTATATGTTTAGCGGGGGTACATAGAACCTGACAGCCGCTATCGTTTCTTATAGTCCTCCTAGCCAGTAATTATATATACTGAATTGAAAATCAATATTCAAAATTGAATATTTTATATTTTTCACATAAAAATATATTTTTTACTGTGTAATACATTTTTCACTAATCTATATATTGCAAAAAATACATTTTTGTGATAATATATATCAAAATCTAAAAAAGGTGGTTTTTGCCATGGGAAAAACAATTACCTTCATTAATGAAAAAGGTGGCATAGGAAAAACGTCATGCTGCTTTAATATTGCATGGGAGTTATCCCTCAAAAAGAAGATACTAATGATTGACCTAGATGGTCAGAGAGCTAATCTCACTTATTTCTGTGGTATTAAGAAACCTGCGGATCTACTAACCATCTTCGATGTTCTGCGAAAAGGCAAAGACATTCACGAAGTCATATTACCTGTAAAAGATAATCTGGACCTGGTTCCAGCAACAGTGGACGTTTCCAGTCTGGATCAGTCTGCCAAAGTATCAATGATGAAAAAAGTGATTCGTGAGATTGCACCGGAATACGATTACATACTCATTGATGTTAGCCCAAGTCCCAACTGGGGACAGTTCCTAGCGCTTTCTAGCAGCGATTTTGCCATTGTTCCGATGTTACCTGATATAACTAGCCTAGAAGCCGATAACGGCATTATAGAGACCGTAGAAGAGGTTAAAGACAGTTCCAATAGTAAACTTGTCGTACTTGGACTACTGTTTAACCGTAATGACAATCGTACAAACCTTTCAAAACAGGTAAAAATGATGGCAGCAAGAATGGCTGACAGACTAAACACCAAAGTATTTGACACGAAAATCAGAAATGCTGTATCAATGGGAGAAAACGTTTACTATCATATCGGAATCACGGAGTATGACTCTAGATCTGCTGTTGCAGGAGACATCAGAGCGTTAGTAGAAGAGATTGAAAGAGAGGTTGAAAAAAATGGCTAAGAAAAGCAAGTTTAAATTGGATGAAGACCAGATTATGGATTTTGAAGATTCCCAACTGGTCGAAGCACCAAAAAAATCAAATATCAATCCGAAGTCTCTTGCAAATCTCAAGCCAAGAGCCAAAGGAAAGACTGAGAAAAAATACATGCAGCTTGATATAATGGGATATGAAGACTACCTGAATCGTATGAGCCATTACAAAAAAATGACTAGGACAAAATATATTCAGGAACTAATCAAGAAAGATTTCGAAGAGCATATCGATGAGTATGAATCACTGAAGAAATTAAAAGGATTCGATAAGAAATAGCAAACCTGCCGTGTAATTACACGGCAATTACACAGTAGGAGGATGCATGTTTAGGAAACACGTATCCTCTTTTTTGATATTATTCAATCAAAACACCAGTTCTCCCTATGTTCTGGTAGAACATACCCTTTATTCTATCAGAATATAGGGTATATCCCATTAGAACAGGGGGTATGTTCTGACAGAACAACTAACTAAACTTATATATCAATACTTAGTAAACTAAACCTATCTATCATTCTTCACAGCAACCAATATATGAGCGAATGAGTGAATGAGCGTAAAAGCAATATTTCAAAAAATCAAATGAGTAAATAATGTTTGACATGTTTACTTATTTGAGTATAATTAAAAATCAGAGAGAACTGCAGGTATTTCCTTATTGCAGAAAGACGTGAGGGGCAGGAGGAATTTCAAATATGAAGAGATTAAACGTAGTATTAGACGAAGAACTACATACCAAGTTAAAGATTACAGCTTTTGAAAAAGGTGTGACCATGAGCCAGTACATCAAAGAGTTGCTGGAGAGAGAACTTAATCAGTCCGTGAAAGAAGAGAAGAATAACGAGTAAAGAAAGGACAAGTATCGGTGGCAATAGATAAAAAGGAAGCTGCCACAAAGAAAGTCCGAAAGCCAAGGAAGGGATATACAAAGGTATATAATGCTTTCTTGGACAGTGAGAAGCTAACCCAATACGATAAGATGGTGTTCATTGCAATTAAGAGTTTTGCTGATAATATAACGAAGCAGGCTTTCCCAAGTCTAGCAACCATTAGCAGGATCAGTGGAACCAGTCTTTCACAGGTACGAAGAAGCATAGCTAAGATGAAGAACATGGGTATCTTAACTGTGACTCCGAGACATGATGATTATAATAATGGTAACATGTCTAACCTGTATACGCTGCATGATGCACCGGAAATGTGGGATGAAGACTTCTCAACCGAAGAGGATGATTTCAGAGCGGTAGCAATGGAAATTCCAGACCATATTCTGGAGGCAGAATATATAAGACGGCATCCAAGCATGAAAAAAGCGCCTATATCCGAAACCGACCAAAGCACGGATATAGACACTTCTAAGAAACAATATTCCAAATTTCATACTAGCATAAACACTACACCGAGTCAAGAAGCGTATTCCCTAGATTTCCTCAGGAATCATTATAATTATCAGCTGATGATGAGTGAGAAGCCTCAGTGGGATAGACAAATCGATTATGTGATTCAAATCTTGTACGATACACTGAACACTTCCAAAGAAACAATAAGGGTACAACAGACGGATCGGCCGAAGAGTGTTGTGGTGAGTCAGTTATTGAAACTGACGTATGAAGAGATTTTATATGTACTAGAAAAGTATGCTGAGAGGACAGATAGGATAGTACATCCCAAGGCTTACTTATTGACACAGTTATATGAGGCCGCTGGGCAATATGACGCAGATGTCAAAAACCAAGCAAAGCATGATATGTATATTAACGGAGAGTAGTCATAAGGCTACTCTCTTTCGAAATCGAGCATTTTTGAGATTAGTAATTCAAGTAGTATCATTGGCTGTAAGAAATTGAAATTTTATTCAATACTTTACATTCCACTAAGATGAATACTTCTCCTTATTTTACTGTGTTTTTTTATTCAAAACTATGTCAAAATTATCTATAGAATCAGGATTAAACATTATACAAGAAAACCGTGAGATAATATACAGATTACCATCAAAGTACAAATATCTGAATCATTATCTTAAAGGCAGTCTTCGAGAAACATTACTGAAGATACTCAATTTTATAAAAGACAAGAACATCATTTTATATAATCACAAGTACTCTTTCTTCATTGATAACGAAAGTCTTACATACAGAGTTAGGAAGAAATCAAGTGGTACAGCAACAAGTAGCAGACACATTAATTTGCTATGTGCAATGGGATTATTGAATAAGCAATATCAAAGCAAAGATAGGGATAAGCTGCTTGAAGTGAATAGAGCTTTCTTTCAAATGAATCCAGATCGAAGAATGCCAATCAATGTATTTTACTTCAGAAAATACACGGCGAAGGAGCTGGATCGGTGTGAGAGGAGGGCTGCTGCTTTATTCGCTGCCGGTGTGACATCAGGAAATATGAGTTTCAATTATCTGATGCTGAATGGATTAGAGGATATTGCAAAAGAGGTGTATCCAAACAATAACAGGTACGCTCCGATGAAAAAGGTTGTTGAGTACCAGGATTTGATAGTGGTAATGGATATGCTGATTGAGCAAAATGGATATGCGAAACGGGAACAGGTACAAGACAATCTATTATTGGAAGAAGAGGAGATAGTTCAGCTCTTCAAAGTCTTTAAGACAGCTCTTCAATCAAGGTATTATTATAAAAGACCAACGAAGCAACAGAAAGAACAATGGGCCTTGAGTGACAGTAAATATATATACACAAAGAGATAGGCTTGTATGAGACTTGAAATGGGTCTTATACCTGAAATGGCCAAGAAATTGTTACAAGATGCGATCATGCAGGAGTACTATAAGCTAAAGAAAAATGGAGATATAGAGTAAGATGAAAGCAGGGAAGAAGCAGAGTAGAACAAAGCAGGCTATGAGATTATTTAAAGAGTGGAACACATCCAGATATCCTTTGAAGGATAGAGAAGGAAACAGCTTCGAGTTTGGAGAAGAGGTGGACTTCGTTGCGATGTATAATTACAGCGAAGGAAAGATAGACAAGAAATACTATGTGTCAAATATGGGACATATATTGTCTTGTACAGGATATGGATCTAATCAGACTGGTGAAAAGATTATGGTTCTCACAGAGTCTGGAAATAAAGATGAAAGTGGTTATGTCATTGTACGTGGATGGCGACTGCATAAGTTGGTGTGGTTTTCATTTGTTGCTGATTCATTGGAAAAAGGGGAGGATGTATCAGCGAAATATGGAATTCAGATCGATAATATGAAAGAACTGAAAGCACTTGCAGTGACTGCTAAACAGGGAGATACTAAGAAAGTTAACGATAAAGGTATAGTATTTGATATTCATCATAAGGATTTAAATCCTAAAAATAACAAACTGAGTAACCTTCAGGCATTGCCGGAGGAAGTACATACGGTATTGCATAATTTGCAACGTGCAGACGAGGATGATGCATGGGAAGACTTCAATGAAATGTCAGATACATTAAGTACGTATTATCCAAGAAATGTTATTGCGATGGAGGTATCTGAGAATAGTGCAGAACTGATGACTCTTGACCAAAGTGAAATTCAAATGACAGTAACGGATGATATGAGAGATTATATTACTGAAAAATGGATGAATGCGTATGGTATAGAGCTATTCAAATGGGCAGGGGAAGAATCCATAAGACTTTTTGGAATAGAATACTTTCATAAAAGAAGAACTTTGGTGGTAAGAACTCCGGGAGGAATGGGATATATTTCATACAAGAGATATGAGCTCGATTTTGAAAATAATACTCAAAGAGCAGGGATAAAAATAGGTGTCGGCAGTTCTAATATGGAACCAGATATGTATTATGATTCTACTAAGTATGAACTGTTCTGGCTTAACTATGCTGCAGATGGAGAGGACACTGTAGAGTAGTTAAGGTGCAGGAGGATACAGAGATTCGTCCAAAATAAAGTGTATAAACATGTTTTTATAGTAATTATTTTGGACGAATTTAAACGGGCAGGAGGATTATCATGCAAGGTATATATAAATGGTTGCAACAGCTGCTTGCACAAAAAAAGAGAGAAGTGACTCGTCTTAAATGGGAACGGCTCAAATGGCAGAGTGCTGTTGACGGGATCCGGAAGAGGAAACAGGTGCAGGAGACATCGAAAGAGAGCGTTTAAGATGAACTGGATACGGAGATTATTTAAAAAAGTACTTAAAATAGCAAAGATAATAATACTGTGGTTCATTGTTTCAAGTATTATAATTTGGATCGATTTTAGGTATTCTACAGTATTATTTATAATAGAGACGCTGTTTTTCTTGGGAGCGTTGATTGATTGTTTTAAGCCAGAGAAGAAAGATGACTTAATAGCGGAAAATAATAGAAAGAAGCAAGCAGCAAAAGAGAAGCAGTACAGTGATTACGGATTAAGAGACAGGTACGATTATGGAGGCAATTATAAGCCCTCTTACAAACTCTCTGGGCAATGGATTGCAGAGAATGCACCTAAAAAAACAGTAAATAGAAAATGGTTCAACACACCACCAGATGATTATTACGATCACGTGGGGTATCCTGGCAGTCATAAAAATAGTGACGAACATGAATGATAAGATATAAAGCGCATCCCATTACGGATGCGCTTCTTGTATGAGTGTTTTTCTATCATATTGCAGAATATAACGCATCTAATAAAGGAGTGGCCATATTGGACGCTCTTTTGTTATGGAACTAACACAAATATGAGAAGTCTGCTCCAGCAAATGGAGCCTGCTTCACTATTTCTCATAAATGATTATGTCAGCAGGAGTACATTCCAGTACGAAACAGATCCGTGCCAGCACATCAGCATCTATTTTCTCGACATTGCCATGATACCATTTATCTACCACTTCAAATCTGGCATTGATGGCACGTGCCAAAGCATTGCGTGTGATATGTCTTTCATCCATAACTTCTTTCAAGATTATCCTGATGTGACCATAGTCGTGAATGGTGAACAGTGTATTGTTCATGAAAATCACCTCAAGATAATACTATATTAAGAGTTACATCTTGACGAATCCCTTGTTAATGGTTACTATTAATACAGTAACTATAATAAAAGGAGGCAATCATGAAAAAACAAAAATGGTTTTTGGCGATGTTAGCAGTACTTATAGCACTGTTAACTGTTCCTGCAATTTTATCCACAACTACTGTTGAAGCAGCAACTATTAAATTGAGCAAGAAAAAAGTAACTCTTGTAAAAGGACAAAAGTTTAAGCTAAAAGTAAAAGGTACTAAAAAGAAGGTCAAGTGGAGCTCTTCAAAAAAGAGCGTGGCGACAGTTAGCTCAAAAGGCGTGGTAAAGGCCAAGAAGAAGGGTAAAGCTACTATTACTGCAAAAGTTGGTGGCAAGAAGCTGAAATGTAAGGTGACGGTTACTGTTCCTAAACAAGAAGTCAACAATAACCACAATACTTCTATAAGGATTGAAGAATCAAAAAATACGCTGGCTGTTGGTGAATCGATAGATATATGGATTCAATGTCAAGGTTGGTCTGTAAGTTATGATGTCTCCAATGTTAATATTGAGTGCTCATGGGGAAACTGGGATAGTAATAATCGTTGCAAATTAAATGTAAAAGGACAGTTTAAAGGCAATACAGTGCTCACTGTTTATGACACTATTAGACCTGAGATTAAGGATACCATTACGATAACTGTGACACAGCCAGTTGATAGTGTTTATTTTAGTAGTACTGAAAGGACAATGGTAGCTGGTGAAACATACGCTGTATATTCTAGCGTATGGCCATCGGATGCTAATAATAAAAAATTGAATTGGACTAGTTCTAATACTAAAGTTGCCACAGTTGATCAAAGTGGTGTGGTAACAGCAATAGGGCGAGGAACAGCAACAATAACGGCAAAGGCGCACAATGGGAGGAGTGCATCATGCACAATTACAGTTAAAGATATTGATGTTGTATTGCCTGATCTTCCGAAGTTTATTGATGAGAAGAAGTCTGACGTTGCAATAAGATCCACGTGTCTAATAACAGATATAAACTTAAAGAAAGAATACATGTCTTATAGTGATCAATACATATTAACGTTAGTGTTTAATGGAATAAAAACATATAGTGATCAAGGAGATAACATAAGTTCTCCGTGTGTAATTGGATACAAATTATATGACTCGGATGATGTTGTGGTAAGTTCGGGAACTGTGTATACAACGTCTGTTGCAGTAGATGATAAATTTAGGGAAGAGAAGATTATACTTGATCTTTCCGAAGGGGAGTACAGGCTTGAATTATTAGATGTAAGGTGACAGTAATATCAATTTGAGAGCGTCCATATAGGACGCTCCTTTTTGGATAATCATATACGATAAAAAAATCCATAAATTACATTTCAAGTAAAAACGCCAGCAATCACTGGCGTTTTTGAATATTAGTATTAAAAAGACGTTTTTGGCTTAAGTAGAAGTATGATTTTGAAATAGGGTGATATTGACCTATTGTTATAGGGTTAAAATGACCTAAAAAGGGTTAAAATGACCTATTTTTTAATAGGGCGAATATGACCTAATAGGGTTAATATGACCTATTAAAAAACGGCACTGATAGACAATGCGATAAGGAATGCGATAATACAAGTTAATACAAGCTTGTGCGAAATGGCGCAATTCTTGAGGATATCTTATATGTTTGTTTCGTTAAAAGTGGTTTCACGTAACAGTTTGTCTAAGGTAGGTCTGCTGACATTAAGTCTTTTGGCAAACTCGACTTTAGTTATCTGCCGTGACATATACTGCTGGTAAAGGTTTGCAAAGGTTTTCTGATTGATTTTCTTGACCTGACCACCTTTATACTTGCCTGCTTCTTTTGCAAGCGCTATTCCCTCTCTCTGACGCTCTAAGAGGTTCTCTCTCTCGAACTGTGCAATGGCAGCAATCATAGTAAGCATCAGCCTGCCGGTGGGAGTACTGGTATCAATGTTCTCTTTATTGGATACCAGATGGACACCTTTTTCCTGTAGCTGTTCAGTGATTTTCAGCAGATCCACGGTGCTTCTTGCCAATCTGCTGAAATCATGAATGTAGATGGTATCACCTTCTCTGACAAAATCCAGCATCTCTTGGAGTTTAGGTCTATCTGCATTTTTTCCAGAGACTTTCTCGATATACCATCTCTCAATGCCGTGTGGCTTCAAGGCTTCTACCTGACGACCTTCGTTCTGTTCTACAGTACTGACTCTGACGTAAGCTACTTTCATGAGCGATCCTCCATTTGTGAAGATGAAATTCCTTACTGATATCAGTATACCACAATGTAAAATGTAAATCAATAATATTATTTACAATATGTAAAATAGATAAAATATAAACTTAGAATTTACAGAATAACAAGAAATCTAAAATGTAAATACTAAGTATACTCTGATTTTGCAAGCAATGCAGGAGGACTGGTGAAAAAAGATGCTCTCTGAGCGTTTTTCAGAGTCTACTATGTAAGATTCTCCATGTTTATATCCTGAAAAACGCTCACAGCGCATTGTTATCACGGAATATAGGTGATAGAATAGACCTGTTTGTTTTGATATTATGATTTCAAAAGCAGAGGGATACTACAATGACTGATGCGCAACAGCGTGAAGCTGCACGACAGTTTTTCTATAGATGGAATGGACGTGGGAAAGAAGATGAGGACGCTAGGTCGTATTGGATTGAAATCCTCTCGAATATTCTTGGTGTTACGAATGTTACGGAGAGAGTATCCTTTGAGAAGAAGGTAATTGGAGCTGATGGTAATACCAAAAGGATTGATGTCTATATTCCTGAGACTCGTGTTCTGATTGAGCAGAAAAGCCTTGGTGTTGCGCTGGACAAACCACAGACTGGCCATAACGGTAAGACTCCGTATGAACAGGCAAAAGAATATGACAACGGACTCCCTTTTGATGAGAAGTCACAATGGATTATTACGTCCAATTTTGCTGAAATCTGGATTTACAATATGTCTGTGATGCGTCCTGAACCAGTGAAGCTTTCATTGGCTGATTTACAGACACAGTACAATGCACTTTCTTTTCTGGTGAAAAAGGAAGAAAAGAAGGTAAGCCTAGAAATGGAGCTTTCGATCCAGGCTGGTGAAATTGTCGGTAAGATCCATGACCGCTTTCTTGAACAGTATAATGATCCGCTGGCAAAGCATACCCAGAGAAGCCTGAATATACTATGTGTACGTCTGGTATTCTGCTTATATGCAGAGGATGCTGGACTCTTTGGTACAACCAATGCTTTTCATGATTACATTGCACAATACGCTCCTAAAGATGTGAGACGGGCCCTGATTGATTTGTTTCAGGTTCTGAATACTCCGTTGGATGAACGTGCGGACATGTATCTTCCTGACGATCTGGCAGCGTTTCCGTATGTAAACGGTGGCCTGTTCAAGGAAGAGCATATTATCATTCCTAAGATAACACCGGAGCTTAAAGATGTAATTCTGGAATCATCACTGTTTGATTGGTCAAAGATTTCTCCTACCATTTTTGGCGCTGTCTTTGAATCCACCCTGAATCCGGAGACAAGACGAAGCGGTGGTATGCACTATACCTCCATTGAGAATATTCACAAGGTGATTGATCCTCTGTTCTTGGATGACCTGAAAGCCGAACTTGATAATATTAATTCAATTGCTGTGATGAGGAATCGGAACAAGAAATTGGAAGCGTTTCAGGATAAGCTTGCATCGCTCCGCTTTCTGGATCCGGCTGCAGGCTCAGGGAATTTCCTTACTGAAAGCTATACTTGCCTTCGAAGATTAGAGAATCAGGTCATTCAGAGTCTTACTGGTGGTCAGATGACGTTGGGTGAAGTCATGAATCCGATCAAAGTCAGTATCAGCCAGTTCTATGGTATAGAAATAAATGACTTTGCTGTTACGGTTGCTAAGACGGCTCTCTGGATTGCAGAATGCCAGATGATGCAGGAGACGGAAGATATTATCCATATGCAACTGGATTTCCTTCCACTAAAGACAAGTGCAAAGATTGTTGAAGGTAATGCTCTGCGGATCGATTGGAATAGTGTTGTTCCGAAAGAAAAGCTGAACTACATCATGGGGAATCCGCCGTTTGTGGGTTATAGCTATCAGAGCAAATCTCAGAAAGATGAGATAATTTCTATTTTTGTTGATGAAAAAGGAAAAAACTACAGTAATGCTGGAAAGATTGATTATGTTTCTGGGTGGTACTGGAAAGCTTCGGAAATAATGCAGCACACAAATATCCATACAGCCTTTGT
>AUXO014403110.1_pt1 | contig 10509 bp, 22 predicted proteins | sample 768731 | NCBI WGS metagenome assembly AUXO01 (sample SAMN02715735, study PRJNA202380) | gut metagenome | biome: sheep rumen | host: Ovis aries | place: New Zealand: Palmerston North
GCTCTAGAACTATCTGGCATTGAATAAAATACCATTAAATGACATTTATATTGTAGACCGTCTAAGCTCTCTCCAAAAGCTTCATATTGACCTATCAATACATCAAATTCTTTTTTAAGTTCAGCAGGTTTATCTTTAATCTCTCCATTGATTACTATATAACTTTTACCAAGTTTCTCACATACATCAATGATTATATCTTTTTCAACATTGTAATTATAAAGAACACTAACAATATCATCTGTATTTGACAAGAATTCTTCTAACCATTCTCTCTTATTACAGTTATCTCCATATTTGTATTTGTTACCATACTCATCAGTACCAGTAACACAACCACTTATAAGTGTCTTTTTACCAATTCTAAAAGCACTAACATTGTCAAAAGTTATTTCTTTATATGTTCTATCTTCTAACATTTTAGCATAGTTCTTAGCCTTAGGAATTGTTATTTTTAATAATTGAGGATCATAATCTCCATATTTTGGAGCATAATATCTACAACATAATTTTATTAATGGTTTAATTTCTTCATCAATTAAGTTCATTCTATAACCTATTATTTTCTTAATTGGAAATGGCATACCAGGAACTTGTAATTTTTCAATTCTGCAATATCTATTTTGAAATAATGTATAACTCATATCTAAATATCCTAGAAATGTTAATTGACTATATAAATCAATATAACCACCATATTCTTTTTCAGTTGGTGTAGCTGTAAGTATAATCTTGTAAGGTGTTTGTTCTCCTAGTTCTAAAATCTTTTGTGTAACCTTAACAGGACTTCTAGATGTACCCATATTTTTAATCTTATGGCTCTCATCAACAATAATAGTCCAATTCTCATCAATAACATCAGTCCAATTCATTTTAGTTATAATATCGAAATTGACAACTACACACTTATGACCAATAGGTCTATTTTCTAAAAAACTTTGAATTGTTTGACCTTTCTTTGTAGAACTCCAAGACATATTATATTTACAAACTTGCAAATCAGTATGTTTCTCAACTTCATCAAACCATTGTGTAACTATTTTTTGAGGGCATATAACTAAAAGATTACTTGTTGGATTTCTAGTAAATCTTTCTAGACTTGTAAGTGTTTTCCCACTACCAGTTTTCATAAATAAACCAATACTAGGCACACTACCAAGCTCTTTTAGTATTTGCTCTTGATAATCTCTTAATTGTACACCCTTTAACATATTAATCCTCCTCTAATTTTTCATATAATTCTTCATATATTCTACAATAATCATCTAAATCTGCTAACATTTGTGTATCTAGTTCTTCTACTCCAAAACAAAACCATCTCAATCCTGCAACTTCTTTACCAATCCATACTTCATAAATATTATCTTCTTTTATTATATAAACATTATAATATTCTGCTCTATCTCCAGAGTAACATGTATATTTTAATTTCATATTAATCCTCCTTAATTATCTCCTACATCCCAAATTGGATCAAAATCCTTATCAAAATTTAGATAATCTAAATACTCAATTTTATCTAGCATTTTATTTATCAATTTACTAGCATCTTGCTTACTTAATTTCCAATATTCTATATTATCAAACTCATCACAATCTAAATCACATAATTGGTCTAGTAAATCTGAAATCATATCTTTTTGTTTATCAGTTAACATAACAGACTTTGTAGTAAAAACTACACTATCTAACTCATGCATAAATTATATCACCTACTTTCTTAAAAAGTTAAAAATTTCTACTTAATTTTATAAATTTTATATTTTTTATTTATTGTACCATTTATTTTCGATAGTTTACTTAGATTTGCTAAACTTGTTTTAACTCCTAATTTGAATTCAAAGAAATACTTTGCTTCTTTTAGACTATCACAATCAAATAAGTTTAGTTCGTCTTCTTCATTGTTTTCATTCATATATAGTTCGTAAACTACTAACATAATATCACTCCTTTTCATCTAGTAATTCTCTAGGTATTTCAAAATAGTTTAGGTTATCTTGATATATAAACTTATCAACCTTTGGAAATGTTTGTTTTAAGTTCTTGCAATATCTTAGTAAACTTTCATAACTTGAAATATTAACTTTTTCAATTAAGTTTTTAATATTAACTTTATTCATGTAAATTTTACCCATAATTCTCCCTCTTTCATGTCTATAAAAGATATTTTATATTGTCTATATCACCTTCTATAACAGATATTAATGCTCCTATAATTTTCTTATCTTCCTCAGTATAATTATGCATAAATCCATTATAATAATCATTGAATAGTGTTCTTGCATTTTCAAATATATCAAATAATAATCTTTTTACTTCATAACTCTCCATATTATTTACACTCCTTTTCTTTAATTTCATCATCAGTTCTCCAATAGTCAAAACTATATCCCATACCAGTATCATAGTTAATACAAACTATACTAACATTTGGAACTTGAATTTTTAAATCTTCTAAGTCCTTTAATAATTCTTCTGTACTCACATCTGACATATCAATATCTTTTTCTATTTCTCTTTTAATTTCTTTAATTACTAGGTCAATGTTTCCTAACATTAACCCACCATTATCATAAACACTATTCATTAGTTTTCGCACTCCTTTAATTTATTAAAAACATCTATTGCAACACCTATTTGCTCATCAAAATCTAGATGTTCAAAATACTCCTTATAATCTTCGTAGTTATTATATACAAAAGTTTCAATTAACTCTCCATTTATATAAGTTAAAATACTTTTATCTGGTATATTTGCACTAACTTGCACTTCACATATCTCATCATCAGTAATATCATAAGTTGAATATGCTATACCTAAATTTTTTATATTTTCATAAAAAGTTTCATTGTTTATTTCACTATCTTCTCCAAACTCACGCACATAATACTCATTTACACTATTTTTTATAGTTTCTAATATATCTTTCATAACTAACTCTCCTTTAAACTTTCTAAATCATCTATTATATCTGTTATATCATCTAACACATCATTACTGAATTCTAATTCTTCTAATGCTTTATAGCACTTTTTAAGTTCTACAATTCCCATTCTCAATTTTATTTGTTGTTCTGTCATAATTTCACTCCTTTTATATTAATGATATAAATAATAATCTATTAATTCATTAATTTTATTTTTTAATTCATCGTCATTCTCAACTTTTTCTGTTATTTTATCTATTTGTTCATCTGATAAACTTTCTAGGTGGTTTAACTCTCTTAAATCATCATTAGTTGAATATTCATAATCTTTTATGCTTTCAATTCTATTTTCTATAAATTCACAAACATAGTCTCTTAAATCCATAATTTCACTCCCTAATATTTTCTACATGGTAAAACTAAACCAATTTCATTTTTATCATTTTCAAAATACAATGGCTTGTTTTCTCCTTGAAAATAAATCTTTGTATTTTCTACTCCTAGTACATCTATTACATTTTTTAGAAATTGAGGATTGAAAGTACAACCATTAATCTCATACAATTCCTCATCTTTTTTATGTAATTTTATAAAACTTGTTAAGTCGTCCATATCTACCATTGGTAATTCTTGACTTTTATCGAATTCTAGGAAATGTTCTACATTTGGATAAACTCCATATATCAAACTTTCTCTACCATTTTTCTGCATATATTCATTTTTATCAATTCCTAGTTCTTTTAACTCATCACTAGTTGCAACCAAAGGTAATGGCATAATATCTTGCTTTATTGCTATTAAGTGATAACTATCTGTTACAACTTTATAATCGCCTTTTATTCCATAACCTGTTAATACTGGTCTTATGTTCTCTTTACTTGCCACCCTTTTAATTGCATTTACTCTTGTTTTTGATGTTGTTTTATAACTGTTTTCAGTTCTAACTGCTTTTTCTATTCTAGACATTAAGTCTTGTAATTTTGCAAAATCTTGTTCCTTTGTATATTCTACTAATTCATTGTATATTGTTTCTAATTTCATACTATTTACACTCCTTTATTAATTCAAATTTATAATTAGCATAATTTTGTAAACTATGATTATAAAACCAATTTATATAGTCGCCAACTTTGGTTTCTTTTATATTTTCCTCAATATGTAAAATATTATTGTTTTCTTTATTTGTAATAATCATTTTATATATTCTCATAATCTAACTCCTCCTTAAATAACTATCCCATTTTCATCTATAAATTTATTTATATCATTTTCATTTACTAATTTTACATATACTACTCTAAATCCATCACTATCATGCTCCATATCTGAATATATAACAAAAGTATTTAATTGACTTTCATTTAATGAAAAATCACTACTATAACTTGTTGTATCTAGATATTGACTTGTATTGTAGTCATAATCGTAATACTTATAACCTAGATTATATGTACCATCTAAGTAAATATAACTATTATTAAATCCTAAATCTAAAAATTCTTTTACTGTTATTGGTTCTTCAATTGCTTCTAAACAATGTTGTAGTTTATCTCTGTACTGTCCTTCAATATTGTATAATAAATCTTTCATAATCTAACTCCTCCTAAACCATTTCTTTATCATAACTTATCATGTAATGATGTTCTTGTAAAAAACTTTCTTCATCTTTTTCACACTCTTTAATTAAATCATTAATATATTTTCTTTTGTTTGTTACACCACATATTTTCACATTTGAATATTCATCTAGAAAAGCATAAACATGCTTACTAGTTGTTGTTGAATAATCCCAATCACAACCTAATGTTATGTATTGATATATTCCTTTGTGTATAATTTCCACTACTTTGCTATTATAACTTTGTAAAATATCAGTTTCACCATCATATAAATGAAATTGATTTCTATTTAAAAATTGTTCTACTTTCATAATCTAACTCCTCCTAAAAGCCAAACCAACTTGTTTGGTCTTGTGTTTCGTCATCAATAATTGACATTTGTTTATAATCTACTTCCCCTGGTTCTAATACAAACTCACCTTTATAATATTTTTCAGTTGCAATATCTTCTGCACTTTCAAAATCTTCTGCATATACCTCAAATTCTTGTGATACTGTTTCCTCAATTATAACTTTAAATTTTTTCATACTATCGCCACTCCCAATCTATATCGTCTAGCACTTCTCCTAGTGCTTGACCTAATAAATAACATCTAATTGTTACATCACAATATTCAGCACCTGTTTTCATTGCATTTTCAAAACTATCGCCAAACATTTCCAATGCTTCAATTAATAAGTCCATATTATGACATAAACTTTCTTCGGCTTTCCAAGCGTTGCAATAATATGAACCACTTGCATTTCCTGTGATACTATCTTCTAAGAACATAATATCATATAATTCGTTTTCGTCATTTCCTTTTAAATATTCTTTGTTTTCCTCAATGTAGTCTTTAATGTCCCCCTTTAAGTTTTCCATATAATCATATTTCATATTTTATCCCTCCTATACCTATTCTATGAAATAATATTGTTAGCTTGGAAACTAACAAATCTAGAAACACTCCACCCAATGAGATCAGATTAATGCTCCTAGATTTATCAGTTTCCACTGATAAACCATGCTTACAAAATTACGGCAATACTATAAAGGTTTTATCCTAGGGCATTCTATCACATCATAGTCCTAATACAAAGTTATTCCCTTATAGTCCCGTTTCTATAACCTATATACATTACTTGCAAACATCGGGGCGTTGACTAATTCGCCTTTGCTTGTTTTCTTGTTCTAGTACTTGTCAAATATCAATCATTATATCTAGGCAGATGTCATTCTGTCTGTGGTCTTTTATGGTGGCACTTAACCAATTCGTTGTTAACATTGTATCATAAATCTTTTATAATGTCAATAACTTTTATAACTTTTTTATTATTTTATATCTTGCTTTTAAATCAGTGGCGTTCCTTAGTTCCTTGGTAGGATTAAACTAGTCCGTATAAACCACCGACCAACTCGGCTTGACATATTAATAATACCATATAATTTTTATAAAGTCAATAACTTTTATAAAATTTTTATAATTTTTAATGTTTTTGTTTTTTCTGAGATGTTCGTTTCTTGGTGTTCTCTCTCGTTGTTGATATAATGATACCATAAATAAGAATTAATGTCAATAACTTTTATAAAATTTTTAAAATTTTTATTATTTAATATAATTAACTAAAAATATAATTATAAAAAAGTTATTAATAAAACCTTAAAAATCCCCGAAATAGACTTATTTACGCGTGAATGAGTTTTTAATATATTATATATTAATAGTTATGATTATAGTATATTAATGTTAATATAGTGAACCTTAAAAAAAAGTTATGAAAGATAAAAAGGTTATTGGGCATTTTTTCATGTTTCTTTGATAATATTAATAACTTTTGTGTAATTAACCTATAATATTAATAACTTATATAATATTAATAACATTTTTATAAGTTTTGAATAAACAAACAAGTGTTCGTATTAATTAATTATAAAAAAGTTATAAAAATTATTGATGCAAAAACTAGGGGGTGGCGTTTGAATTGGGTATTTCATACACAAAGGCTTCGTGTGTGTTGTGGTGTTCATAATCATATAAAAAATCTCTCTACTAAAAATTTTTAATATCTACCAAAAAATATTGCAATGAACCTCCTCAACCCTATATAATAACAAAAGGGAGTTGAGGAAATGGGAAAATCAATTAAAAATCAAATACCTTGGACTAAGGAGCTATATAATAAGTTCGTAGGTGATGCAATCTTGTCAGATCTAGAACTTAAGGTATTATATGCTAGAGTATGGGAAAGAGATAAATGGACTATTACTAAGATGGCTTTAGAGTTCCATGTTTCTAGAACTACTATTAACAATACAATTTCTAGCATTAGAAAGAAGTATGACTATTTACAATGTAGTAAACCTGATGTTTACCCAAAGAGAGTTACTACTCTAGAGGAGAAAAAGCAAATGGTGGATAAGATGTGTACAAAAAGAGAGTAAAGTTAGGACTTTACCTCTTTTTTATTATGAGATAATAACTACAGAAAGGAAGGGAATTTGATGTACGGAATGAATTATAATCCTCAGATAATGAATTATGATAGACAAATTCAAGAAGAGAGGAATAAGATTGCAGAGTTAGAAAGACAAAAGATGCAAACACAATACTCGCAGCCTACGATACTAAACCAGACTATTCAAACAGGTCCAGGTGGTCAAGGTATTAGATATGCTGAGAGCATAGACGATGTAAAACGGGAGATGATATTTGTAGATACTTTGTTCGTGAATAAAGCATTTACTAATATGTGGTATAAAACTCCGACAGGTAATGTTAAGACTTACCTTCTAGAAGAGTTTGTACCTAAGGATGAGAAGGACTTGCAGATTGACGCATTAAAGAAAGAGTTAGAAGATCTTAAGAAGGAGATAAGAAATGAACCAGATAAGTCAAGGGATAATAAATCAGTTAAGAGCACAATATCCCAACCAATACAACCAACTGGAGCAAATGAAGAAGAATAGTACTCCAGAAGCAATGCTTAGGAACACTTTAGGTAAACAAAGTCCTGAGCAAAGGCAAAGGCTTTATACTTTTGCAAGAAAGTTTGGTTATTCTGATGAGCAGATAAACCAAATAGAAAACCTACTTTCAAGTTAGGTATCAACACATAGTGTTTGATATATAGATTTAAGAAAGGTGGTGAGATATATGAACGGAAACGGAATAATTCCAACAGTAGACATCGGAACTGGTAACGGTAACAATGGCTGGGGTGGTAATATGGGAGAGTGGATCTTAGGTATTATCGCTTTAGGTATGTTAGGTAACGGTGGCTGGGGTGGATTTGGTGGCTTCAATGGTGGAGCTGGTATGATGTATGAGTTCCCATGGCTATTAAACGGTCAACAAGGTATTAATACTAATACTAACAATGGTTTTGATACTTTACATTTGTCAAATCAAATCGAAGGTGTGCGAGATGGTGTGGCAAGTTTAAGTAATCAACTTTGTAACTGTTGTGCAGATATGCAACAAACTGTTTCAAACGGTTTCTACAATTCTGAGATAGCTGCTGCTAATAGACAAATGGCTAACATGAACCAAAACTTCAACAACCAAATCGCAACACTTCAAGGATTTAATGGTTTACAAAAATCATTAGACACTTGCTGCTGTGAAAATCGTCTAGCAACTTGTCAAACTCAAAACATAGTTCAAAATGAAGGTAACCAAACTAGATTTGCTGATGCTAATAATACTAGAGATATTATTACTAATGCTACAGCTAATACTCAGGCTATCCTCGACAAGTTATGTCAATTAGAGTTAGATGCTAAGAACGATAAGATAAATGATCTTGAAAGACGAAACTTAATGCTAAGTCTAGACAAATCTCAGACAGCTCAAAATGCATTTATTGCACAAGGGTTCGCCAATGAGGTAGATCAGCTTTATAATAGACTTTCTTCGTGCCCAGTTCCATCAACTCCAGTGTATGGACGTACTCCAATATTCACTTGTAACAACAATGGATGTGGATGTGGTTGCAACGGATCAAGTCAATTTATTTAAGCAATGGTAGATTACTACTAGCCTGATAACAGGAACTTGCTAGTTTAACGGTACTTAACGGTACTTAACGGAGGATAGCATAGTTCTATCCTCTTTTGCTTAATTATTCAAAATTCACAATTAAATCTAATTTTTTGCATAAAAACTGCAAAATTTAACATTAAATTGTTGAAATTATATAATTGAAAGGAGAGATAATATGATAGAGAGTGTACAAGAATTACCTTTAGCTCTAACTAATAACTCAAGTGCTATAACTTTTACAAATGATCCAATAAGAACTCGTAGTGCTTGTCAAAACAACTGTAAAGGATGGTTGTGTCATAATCAAGGTAACCCATTATACCAAATAGTACAAGGTGGTTACTATGAAGTTAACTTTAATGCTAATGTTTCAAGTGAAACAGCAGGAAGTGTAGCTTTAGGACTATACCAAGACGGAGTTTTAGTACCTGGTACAACTGTTACTACTGAAATAACAACTGTTGGAGTTCCAGAAAATGTTTCATTCTCAAAAACTATAGAAGTTTGTTGCAGAGCAGATGCTAATATAACAGTAGCATCAGTACCAAGTGTTCCAAACTTATCAACAGGTGTTGCAATAGAAACAGAAACACCAATAGTTCAAAGTGCTAACTTTACAATAAAGAAGTTATAATATGAGATGTATTAATACAATAGATAATTTATCTTTACTTTTACAAGTAATAGATTTAGAGATATTGTTGAAAGATTATAACAATAAAGATCTAATGAGAGAGTTTCAGCATCAGAATAAAGATTATTTGGAAACTATTATAGACCAAAATAAAGAAATAATTAGACTTCTAAAAGAAGGGAAGTGATCCTGTGGAAGAAATAATAAAGAAGGTTGAAGACTACATTAAAAAGAAAGGTAAACAAGAATTCCATACTGTAGATAAGGATGAATTGTTTAAAGTTGTAGATATTTATAAAGACTTAAAGGAGGTAGAAAATATGAATGGATATGGAAATGAATATGGTAGAGGATATGGAGCATACAATGCTTATGGTAACTATGGTGAATATGGTCGTAGAGGTGTAGATGCTAAATACAGAGCATCAGGTTACATGGATGGTATGAGAGGAAGCTATGAAGCTTACGAAGAAGATAGAAATGAGTTTAATGCTCGTGGAAACTACGGAGCTAAGGAAGATGGCTTAAAAGATTTGGAAAGTATGCTACACTATAACTACAAGTTAATGAAATACATTAAAGAAACAGCAACTTCTCCAGAAGAACAAGAAATTGTAAAGAAACATTTTAATAAAGCTAAAGAATTAATGAATTAATGTATAGATATTACAATAGAAACCCTAAGAATAGGGATATTGAAGATTGCGTAATTCGCAGCTTATCTTTGCTTACTGATAGAAGTTGGGAAAGTGTTTATAGAGAACTTGCACATTTCTCCTCTAAAGATGGATATATGACAGATAATGTAGAATTCGTAGAGGACTATCTAGATGATAGATACCCTAGAGAATGTCATTATTCAAAAAGTGTTGGAGAATTTGCAGAAGAACATCCGTTTGGTAAATATGCTGTTACAATGAATAATCATATAACAGCAATAATAAATGGAGTTATTTATGATACTTTTGATCCGTCAGAAAGAATTATGAGATGTGCATGGTTAATAAAAGACTAGAAATAGTCTTTTTATTTTAGGTATTTACAAAATTTATTTTTGGAGTTATAATTATTATGTTAGGGTAACTATGTTTTTTCATTAGGTGTTCACCACTCCCCCTTATTATTATGTGTGATACTGTTTTTTGGTTATTCTAACTGCTCCTTTTTATTCTGTAGATTAAGTGCACTTAATCTACTTTTTTGTTTACTTTTAATAAAATATATTATATAATAAATGTGAGTATTAATATTTATATTTTAGTACTCGGTTGCATCATCAATTCCATTTCAACTGGTTGGGAGTATTTA
>AUXO015168943.1_pt1 | contig 10509 bp, 10 predicted proteins | sample 768731 | NCBI WGS metagenome assembly AUXO01 (sample SAMN02715735, study PRJNA202380) | gut metagenome | biome: sheep rumen | host: Ovis aries | place: New Zealand: Palmerston North
TAACTCATCCGTGCCGTAGCCTCCGTCTGCCCATACATCACGATGAACTGCTTGCCTACAGATTTTGCCCACCGGATATACTCCAACGCAATCTCCGCATTCAGTTTGCCACCGGCTTGCGTCATCGTCCGCACACTCGGCAGATCCATCCGCATGAATCGCAGTCGCCGCAACATCTCCCACGTGTACGGCACACCCGACATCGACGTCGCTTCGTTTTCACGCAAGAAGTTCCAGAACTCCCGCTGCGCGTAACTCTTGTCCGTCAATAGGATCGTCGCACCCTTGAGCAGATGACTGTTGATGATGCTCAATCCATACGAATAGTACATCGGCAGCATCGTGATAGGTCGTTCGTTGGCATCTATGTGCAAATATTCCGCTATCGACTCCGCATTGGCGATGATGTTCCGCAGCGTCAATCGCACCAATTTCGGACTACCGGTGCTACCGCTGGTTGTCAAACAAACAGCCAGATCCGGATGACATTTAGTGATTCCAGGCTTGTATATCTGCCGTAACTTCTCTATCGTCTCCGCATCTTTCGTTGCATCCAGCATCACTACCGGTGCTCCTGCTTCGAGACACGCCAAATACTCCACAACACTCTCTATCGTGTTCTTGCACAAGCAGAACTGCAGCACACCTCGTTCTAATTCTTTCGAACGCGAATGCACACGCTCCGTTAACTCTCCATAGGAAAGTCTAACTCCTTCATCATTTATAATAGCTATCTGCGATGATGGTACCTTACATATTTGATCAATTAGTGTCACTCTTTGTATTCTTCATTAATATAAAATTCATAACTTTGTTCCAGGCGTCCGTATAGAAGAAACAACAAATCAACGGAACACATACGACATTAATCAAATAGCCATACCATGAGTGCAAAAACGGCAACGTTAAGCAGAACGAAATTGGGAATATAACAAATGCCATGTGGCACAAATATGCATTAATTGTCAGAGATCCGTATTTTGTAAACCAATACTTGCGATTATTACATGCTAAAATCAGAACTACTGATGCTAATATGCATAATCCATACATAAAAAGTCGCTTTAGACATGAAACATATGAAGTATATGGATTAGCAAAATCTAAATAGTGCCTGATATTTGGATGCAAATGAAATAAGATGGCTGTAGCAACTAATATACCTATTAGTAAGAATATCCATCTTCCTCTATTTCGGTGTTCATCTAATATCTTATCTTGATATTCCTGTAACCACACTCCTATTAAAAAGAATGGATAAAATGTAACCAATCGAGACAACTGGAATGTGTACTCTAGAGGTGTGAATCCTGATAACAGAGCTAGTGCAAAACTTATCCCTGTCAACACTTTAAGTGAACATTTTTTGAGGAGAATAGGAGTTAGAAACAAATACCAAAATAATGACCATAAAAACCACATCGTCCAACCGAATGTCAATAGGCAAGACCCTCCATAAAAAATATGCCACGATGCTATTTCCACAATGCTAAACAAGATACACGGATATAGATAATTGCCAAGTAACTTAGCATTATCTTTTTCCCGATATAGAAATCCTGATATTATTGTAAATAATGGCATTCTAACAACACATAAGGTATTGATAATAAGCAAAATACCCCCCCCCGAAAACAGGGTTTCACATCCTCCATATAACTCAGGATAACGATCAACAGCGTGGCTTACAATGACCAAAGTCATTGCAAACAATTTCAAATTATCCAACAGATATACTCGTTGCTGCATTGTGATTAAAATTCTACTCCATACTTGGCTACAATCTCCTGTGCTTTCTCGAAGGAACTCATATCGATGATATCATCGGTATCCATCTCGATACCAAACTCATCCTCGATAGCAGCTACCAGCGTCATGTGACCTACAGAGTCCCATTGCTCAATAGACTGATACTTCAATCCTGCAACTTGTGCTTCATCAATACCGAACGTCTCGGCAAAAACTTTTGTTAATTTCTCTAAATTGTTCATATTTGTAATTGTTTTTAATTAATTTCGTCTTCTAAAAGCAGCGTATCTGCTTCCTTGTCAACAAGCAGCGTCTTTCCAACCAACGCTTCAATCCTATCAGCCGGAATTCCCGTTCCCGGTCGTTTGGCATCCAGATCTTCAAGCCTCAGCACTTCTCCGGCTTTCATGTCACGCGTCACAATCACACTGCGTCGCATCTTCTTCATCTGCTCCTGTTCAGCTTCACGCACCACGCGTTCCTTGCCTCCCATCGCAATCTGCGTCCGCACACAACAATCCACCATCTGCTTCATCTCTTCCGGTTCGGTTGCCATCTGATTATCCATACCTATCTTCGTCCTATCCAACGTCAGGTGTTTTTCAATCAACGCCGCACCCAATGCCGTAGCAGCCACAGCCATCTCCACACCATGCGAGTGATCCGAGAATCCTATCGGATAATCCGGAAAAGCCTCACGCAGTCCTTCGATATTCAGCAAGTGTATCGTATCGAACTCCGGCGGATAGATACTGATGCAGTGCAGCAGACAAATCTGTCTATTCCCTGCCTCCTCTATCGTCCGCACAGCTTTCCGTATCTCCTCCATCTCGCTCATTCCGGTGGACAGCACAATCGGCACACCTTTCTTCGCGATATATTTTAGATACATGTAGTTATTCAGATCCATCGAAGCCACCTTAATGAACGGAGCATTGCATTCATCCACCAACCAATCCACTTCCTCTCGTGAATACGGTGTCGATGAGAAATCAATCCCCTTACATCGGCTGTACTCAGCCATATCGCGCAACTGCTCCTGCGTCAAGGCGAACTTCTTCACAATCCGCTTCGAAATCGGATTAGCCTTGTAGTACGTCGCGCTATACAACGACTCCGCTGACCAACTCTGAAACTTCACGCAGTCGCATCCCGCTTCCGCGGCAGCGTCAATCATCTGCTTCGCCACTTCCACATCCCCGTTGTGACTCGAGTTCACCTCTGCCACCACGTACGGACGCATATAGTCGCCTATCACTTTACCGCTTCTCAATTCAATCTGTGCCATATCACATATCTATTGGTTCGATAATCATTTCTCTTTCTATCACCTCTCTCGGCAAGAACGGCATCTGGTCTTCCAACGGCCTGTTCACGAACTTCCGCTGACTGTTAAATGCCGCACCGCTACGGATATAATCCTGTTCTTCCGTAGCTATAATCTCGCATATCACCGGCCCTTGGGTCGCAATTAACTCTTTCAACCCTTCATCCATTTCACCCTTCTCTTCTATTCGCTGATAAGCAATCCCGAAGCACTCGGCTATCTTCTTAAAGTCCGGTGTCGTCACGCCATTGCTCACATCCGTTCCTACCGTTCGCGTACGGAACAACTCCTTCTGACGTTTCCGTATTACAGCATAGATACCGTTGTTCACGATGATGATCTTTGCCGGTATCTGTTGCGCAGCTATCGTCTGCAACTCTTGCAAGTTCATCATCACCGATCCGTCACCTATCACAGCCACCACTTCGTGTCCACAACTGTAGTAAGCACCGATACTTGCCGGAAGTGCCACACCCATACATCCTTGCGATGCCGGATGCAACATCCGCTGTCCGTCCTTGAACTCAATCACTGTCGGCACCAGTAACTCCTCCATTCCGGCATCACTAAGCACCACCGCATCATCCGGTAGCACTTTGCTTAATGCCTCCACAATCTCATACAAGTCTATCTTCTCTCCCTGCTTAAATCCATCTTCAGCTTTCGGAAATATCGCTTTCCAGTGTTTTACTTTGTTAATCCACTCTTCACTATTCACTCTTAACTCTTCACTAAGCATTCGTTGCAAGAATGCTCGTGCATCCGCATGGATATACTTATCAATGCGTACGGTTCCCTTCTGATGCTCCTCATCATCAATATCCACAACAATCAGTTTCGCAGCACGTGCAAACTTATGATATTCCGAACCGGTCAACATCGGTGATAACCGACATCCGATACTCAGCACCAAGTCTGCATTCTGTATTGTGAAGTTCGCGGCTCTATTGCATCCAATCGCTCCCACCGTACCTATAGACAACTCATGTGCCGCACCGTACGTATCCACAGCAGAAGCAGAATACACCACCGGTATGCGATTATTCTCCACAAACTCCTTCAGATCCTCTATCGCTCCCGCTGCTCGAACCCCACTTCCAATCAGCACCACCGGTCGCTCAGCCTTCTTCAAATCCTCAACTACTTCTCTGATGTCAGAATCCTGAACGCTGACTTCTGAATCCTGAATACTGAAAACAGAATGCTCCAGTTCTTCCGGTTCAACGCGCATATTCTGCACATCCACCGGCACATCTACCCACACCGGTCCTTTCACGCCATGCGTCGCTGCCCACAGCGCCTCATCCATCACTTTGCCTATCTCCTGCGGATCCAATACCGTCTTGGCATACTTCGTGATTGGACTCACTACCGGCACGATGTCTGCTTCTTGACTTCCGAACGTACGGATATGCTTTCCGGTGAACTGCACCGTCTCGGCACGTTTGTTCTGTCCCGAAACGACTATCAACGGCACTCCGTCCTGCCATGCATTCAGCACTCCCGTCAATGCATTCGTCGATGCACATCCGGTCGAGATGATACAGCATCCTAACGTATCGTTATACTGCGCATAGGCATTGGCTGCAAAAGCCGCTGCTTGCTCATGATGCACAGCCACTGCTTGTATCTTCTCATTCTTCGCCACAGCATCCGACAGGTACAATATTCCTCGGCCTGTGATCATAAACACATGCCCCACTCCAGCCTCTGCAATCCGTTCAACGATATAATCCGCTACTCTCTCCATATTTACTTGGGCCTAAATTGTGTCATAACATCCGGGATGGCTACAGTAAGTTCAAGAGAACATGCCTCCTCGCCATCAATATACCCCGTGGATTCGCCAATCGCCAAACCACGACGATACGATTTCAGCTCGGCCACGATATCCAACCGCATCCCCGGCACAATCTTCTTCCGGAACTTCGCATTCGTGATCTGCACAAAACTGGTCTTCTTTCCCTTGTTCTCCGGGAATGTCAGGAACGTCATCAGGAACATCTGTGTCAACGTCTCCACCTGTATGAATCCCGGCACATTCGGCTCATCCGCAAAATGACACGGGAAGAACCACTCATTATACGACCAGTTCTTATACCCCTTTGCATACTTCCCCGGCACAGCTTCTTCCACTACATCCAAGAAGAAACACGGATACCGATTCTGTTGATACTGCTGAATCTCATATGCATCGAGATTCTTCAAAACTATCTCTTCCATAATTATCTTTATTGCTTCGGGATAAACCGAAGTATTTTTGATTTATTCTTCAGAAAATCCTCTTTTGTCAATACACCTGTTAACATTTTTATATCACCTTCATAATGTTCCCCTGTTTGCTTCCATCCCATCATCTTCATGAAAGATATAACATTTTTATTTATTGCCAATATCCCATCACGCCAATTCACTTCTTCCTCAAAACCTAAACGTTCAAATGCCACTTCTCTTGCAAACAATGCCCCTGCAAATGCATAATGTGATGGTATATTCTCTTTAAATGCCCAACTGGAACAATGATAATCGTGCTCAGTAAAATGACACAATCGTAATACTCCTACCGGTCCTGTTTGCTCTTCATACACGAAATAATACTCCTCGCCATTTGCCTCTCTTTTCTTATATTTCTTCAACCATTCGCGTTGGGTATCTAAGGTGCAGCCATCAATGTGCATAAAGGGGGCTACCTTTGGCGCTGTTCGTAAGCCATAAATGAACTCTGCATCATCTATTGTGGCTAACCGCACGTGTAAGCCATAGTAATACTCACTAAAATCTGCCGATAACTTAATCATTGCTTCTTATACTTTAAAAACTCATCATAGTCCCTAATATAATCCTCAGCCTTATAGTGTTCACTTGCCAAACAAAGCAATACTGCACCTGACGAAAAGTCATCCAAATCGCGCCATATACCCGGTACTATCAGCAACCCGTAATAAGAGCGGTTCAAATTGAACGTCTTCTTATTTTTCCCATCATCGAGAGTGATGGAGAATGAGCCATTCGCAGCGATTATAAGCTGTTGTAGCTCACGATGTGCATGTGCTCCGCGACTTTCGCCTCCCGGTACGTCATACAGGTAGTACACACGCTTGATATCAAACGGCACATCTGCTCCACCTTCTATTGGTGTCAGATTCCCTCGTGGGTCACTTATTTTACGCAAGTCGATAATCTTGCAATCTGCTATTGTTGTATGTTTCATTTCTTTAGTTTTTTCAAATAGTATGTGGGCGACTTGGTTAGATGTGAATATAACCATCTTCCTCCTCCTATTTTCGTCCATTGCTCCCACCATATAGCGAACTCTTGACGCTTATTCTCAAACCAACGTCTCGCTTTTACGATTGGCATATTGGGCATCTTCATGCCTTGGGCTGCATAAGCCTCAGCGATGATGGATTTGATACGATTCGTCTGCATCTCATCTTTTCCAAAGTCCCTGCTGAACCATGTATGCAGCAATATCGGTTTCTTATTTTGATTATACAATATCGTCGTATATCCGTCATCATGCTGCTTGACGTACAGATACTCCGTTTTGAAATTTTTAATCAACCAGAAGAAGAAATGATAATACGGCTCATAATTATCGTATTTCAACCCATCGTAATTCTGCAACTCCTTTGGTAATTTCTTTATCAGCTCCTTCTTATTCGCCTCGTAATCGAACGCCTCTATCTCTTCTCGGTTGTACTTTTCGCGTATGGCTTTCAGGTTGATGATATTAAAGAATGGATTCATCACTATCGGATTCAGTATCCGTATACAATCGGCTCCGCCATCATTCATTCCGCAGCAAATTATATCGTTTTTCTCCACATAATCCAGCAGTTCTTGCAGTGCATTGTTATCTACCACAAACGCATCTTCGTCGATATTGATCGCTATATCGCAATCCGTATCTTCTACCATCTGATATAGATATCCATCCGCAGTTGTCCCATACAAACGCACTCGCTTGTAAGGCAAGTTAATCAGCCTCTGCGAATAGTTATACAACTCTATATTCGCCGATCTCGTGTATATTTTGATTCGTTTCTTATCCATCTTTCATCAATCATCAATTATCTATTTATATTACATATCTTTCAACAACTTCCCATCTGTCAGCCGCTTTACCGCATCTTCTAATTTCGGAGCCGTATTTTTAGTATAGCCCAAGTGCTCATATACTTTCTTATAAATTTCATTCAATGGCACAGAATCCTTTATCGGCACTATCGTCGTATCTGAAGAATGCACCACTTTCACTTTTACATTTTTATAATATCGTGGTATTGTAGTACCTCGCTCATAGCAGTAATCCCATCTCTCTGCGCATTGGAACAGTACGCTTATCGTTGTTGTTCTGTTGGTCATCATGAGTTCAAAATCTGTACTCAAAATCTCTGCACCAGCTACAAGATCTTTTTTCTTATATTTTGCCAACTCCGTCAATTCTTCTATACAGGTTTTCAATTCGTTGGAATATACCGGAGCGCTAAAATCATCATGAGATAAAGGATTTAGCAAACGGCTACGGAAATAATCCATGTGCGGTAACAAATTGGATGGCAAAGAATATAACCGCACAAATTCTGGAAAGCGTTGCAGCCAATCATTCAATTTCGCTCGTTCCAGTGTTTTAGACAAAAGCATATTGATTGGCATTAACTTCTGCAATAGTCTTTCCGTTTCTTTGCGCAAGTAGTTAACCGCTGCCGGTATATCATGATGTTGCCATGCGTACTTTGCCTTCTCTATATATGACTTACTTACACATAAGTGGGGATTAGTGGATGTAGAATCATTCACATCATCCAGCACATTGTATAACTCATAGCACAGCCATTTATCTCTTCTATCATCCTCTGTAATCAAACTCATGAATAAGTTGTATAATGACATATCATGCGTAAAGATAAGCAACTGATAATCGTTTGCACATTTCAAAATGCGTTCAACAACTGGTATACGATTACCCATGTCCAGACTTATCAATAGATCATCAAAGCATATTATTGGTGCACTATCTACGGCTGTCCCCGCATACTTCATCTCAATAATAGCCAATCGAATTGCAAATGTTGCTATTGTCAACTTCGCTTCGTTAAAGAATGATTGAGGATGTTCTACTTTCATCTCATGACTTGCCATCGGTAATTGGTCGTCCATCCACTTCATCTTTAATAAAATCCTCGGTGCTGTGAGTGAGTTATCTCTATGCGATCGTTTAGCTCCTGGATTGCGTACTAACTGGTTGAATTTGGCATCCTTCAATTCCAATTCTACTCTATAGGGAACATTAAAGTCATCTCTTAAAATCCTATTTGCGCGATTGTTTATATCATCTAAAAAATTATTTTTAAGAAGCTTGTTAAAAAATCTCAACAATTCATCAAATTTTGTATATGGATCACTATCTATAATCAAAACTTTAGAGTTAACAGAACGACGAGGCAATGTTGCAAAATGATGCTTCATTGCACTCCACCATGCTGAGATATTCGAATCCCCCCCTATGTTACCATCTAAATCTCTAACTTTTGCAGGTAAATCCATCGTAGAAAATATCTCCCTTTCAAATAGAGAAGTCAAATCGCATATCTGGCTATTACGGAAGTCGTATAACGATGCCAAACTTTTATAACTTACAAAATCGCTGGATTGCAATGAAAATCGCATGAATTTATTAGACGCAGCGGAGTCGGTGTCAATCTGTAAATTCGTATCATGGAATGGTAGATCAATGGTTGTTCCCTCCATGCGGAACACAATCTCAACACCTGATTTATCAGTTGCAGCCACATAGGCATTACGCAAGTTCTCATCATTATTAGGATCAAAGTACTTTCCGGCTCCTGAAATATCTTGAGTTTTTAAACAACTCTGATAAAACAAATGTAACGCCCAATAGATAGAACTCTTTCCACTTCCGTTCTCGCCGTAAAGCAATAAGTTCTTCCCATCTAACTCTATTGGGAATTCGCCCTTGAAATGCTTCAAGTTCGTTATCAATATTTGTTGTATCTTATAGCGTCCCATATGTCGCTGTTTTACTTTTTTTCCGTTTTAACGATTCTATAACGCATCAAATTAGCATATAACTCACTCCTTGCTTCAGTTAATTTGTCAAAAGCCATTTCTATGCATTGTAATAGTGAAACTTCTGATAACATCTGTTTTGAACCTGTCGTAAATTCCAATATTGGAAGACTTTTATATATCTCAACCCAATGCTGCACAAATGTCAAATGATAAGAACTGACATGTTCATCTAATAATAACTCATCTGCTATTGCTGCGGATAGTTCGCTAAACAACCCTGATTTCAACGATGGATACGAGATGGTAAACAAATTATATTCTTCATTCTGCATTAAGAACTGGTGGATAATCTCTAAAAAACCTAATGCTTTTTGCACATCCAAATCCTTATACGGTAGAATGATTGGTGAAAGAACGGACGAAATAGTTACTCTCTTTTGCTCTTGCATCTTTATCGTTATAATATTTCGCATTATTGCGCTATTTAAGAGCAACGCAAAATAGTTCGCATTACCAAGCTTGGGTGTAAACGAATATTTCAGACATTGCCCCCCTATCATCCTGTCTATAGTTGAGACATGTGCTACACTAAAAAACATACTTTGATAAAGTACGTATATGTACACATCATTCTCGCCGCTTAGGCAATACCCATTAGTATAACCATCCACCTTACGGTGGAAAGTTACAACGTCTTTCAATCGAACAACCTCTATCGTATTATCGTCCATTTCTCAAGATTTATTTGATTTTTCTTACTTATCCAACTCGAACCCTTTGAACCAAGGTTCATGAATAATTGACGTCTTGTCTGGGTTATTCTCACTAAAAATATTAACATTGCTATGAGGATCCACATTCAAACTGAAAATCAACGGTGATTTCTCTGGGGCATAATTGCGAACTGCTCGCTCTGCTATATCGAAGTTTATTTTATACTCTCCCGTTGAGAAAGTGTTTGCAGGAATCACAAAATGCATCACGTACTCTCCCTTTGGTAATGTCAATCGCCCATCGATATCGTTATAGTCCACACGTGCCAAAGGCTGCTGAAATGAACTATAGACATTGAATCCGCAAACTAGGTTCGTGATATCGGCATTCACCTGAATAGCCATGTCTATATGCAATGCCGACGAGGTTACAAAACCATTCTCTGGCGTTACTTTTGCCCAAAGCAAATTCAACTTATTGCTTGGATCCGGATTTGGATTGATGAACTCTGATTGTTCTTGTTCATCTGCAAGATACTTCTTTATAGTATCCGCGATGTCACCTTTATACTTAACCATTCCATTCTCCAGCAACACTCCATGCTTACATAAGCGCTGAACGCTTGCCATATTATGACTAACGAAGAGGACTGTTCGGCCTTGGCCTTGGGAGACGTCTTTCAT
>AUXO011307133.1_pt1 | contig 10508 bp, 11 predicted proteins | sample 768731 | NCBI WGS metagenome assembly AUXO01 (sample SAMN02715735, study PRJNA202380) | gut metagenome | biome: sheep rumen | host: Ovis aries | place: New Zealand: Palmerston North
CTCCATATGAAGATGTGATGAATGTTATGACGGAATGTGATGCCGTGCTGATTCCCGGGGACCTTGTGGACCGTCACCGCCGCAATAACAGCTATGCGCTGCAGTTTCTGAAGGAAGTTCCGGAGAAAGTTCCCGTGTTTTACTCTCCGGGAAATCATGAAATAAAGTTCAGAAAAGCTGACGAGTATACAAATCGTGTGCTTCAGAGCAAAGCGGTTTATCTGCAGGATAAATCATGTACATTCAGGGGAATCAGTATTGGCGGTTTAAGCAGTCGTCCAGACGGGAAACCAAATTGTGAATTCCTGGAACTTTTTGAAAAGGCAAAAGGTTTTCGTCTATTGCTTTGCCACCACCCGGAAATATACCGCGATTATGTGAAGGGAAAAGATATCGATCTTACTGTCTGCGGACATGCACATGGCGGACAGATCCAGATTGGCGGGCGGGGACTGTATGCGCCGGGACAGGGACTGTTTCCCAAGTTGACCCATGGAATGTATGACGGCGGCCGCATGCTCCTTTCACGGGGAATGACAAACGGAGCGAAACCGCGAATTCCAAGAGTTAACAATCCCTGCGAACTGATTATTCTTGAACTTGAACCGGAAGGGGGGAAGAAAGCGGATGAACGAGGAAGACCTGAAATTATTAATGGAGTGGTTTAAACAGAACAAAGAACACAGGCTGAACATCATCGAGAAAGAGGCTATCAAAATGGCCGTCAGAAAAGCCGGAACAGTAGGAGACCTGCTGCAGACTGCGCTGGATCTCCTGAAAAGAGGAACGCAGCAATAACAGAAAAATTAAAAAAGAACGTATCCTGAGGAAAGGATGCGTTCTTTTTTTGCATTGCTGCGATGATTATTCATCCGCGACTGTCCAGGTTGAGGGATCGTTCATATATTTTTCCTCCACAGCTTCATCCAGAGCGAACTGAGTGGCCATATTGGCAAGACCGTACTTACGAAGCCCGTGAGCATCCTGGAAGGCACGAACAGCATAGACTGTGGCATTTCCGAAGACTCCGTTTACATACTGCGTTTCGAGATACCCTAAATAGTTGAGCTTTTCCTGAAGCTGCCGTACTTTTTCCCCTTTGTTGCCAAAGCGCATAGTAATTTCAGCGACATCATGAACTGTTCCGTAACCAAGAATACGGCTATGGTTCAGTTCATATGTATCGCGAGCTACTGAGGAAGGCTTGTTTCCTTCAATCACATGGATCAAAATCTCACCGGTTTCAGTATTTCGGGTGCAGTATTCAACGAGCGCCACGTGGTCTGTATCGGTATCGCTTGTCCAGGTAAAAAAAACCCAGTCTCCCGGCTGAGGTATATAATCACCTGAGGAAATATAATGATCGGATCCTTTCAGCCACTCATATCCCCAACCTTCGACTTCGCCTTTTCGAATGACATACCGGCCTGCCGCAATAAACCAGGCACGGCCTTCATTGGAAGCGGAATAACGGGGATAAACCTGTGTAAGAAGTGATGTGCCATGAATCTGATCTACCTGGTCAACGCACCAACATTGGAATTCTGCACACCACTGGCAGTAAGGATCACCCGCCCATTCACCGTACTTGGTGCGGCCATGCTCTCCTTCATTATATCCGACTTCGCCGGAAGCCACCTCCAAAAGCCATGTGACATATTCCGGCACATCCCAGCGCGGAGGAATGACTTCTTCTTTGGCAGATGAAGAGCGGGAAATGCACAATATGAAGATGAAAAATAATGAAAATAAGAAGCGGCGCATATAATCCTCGCATCTGAATTGGGAAACAATCGAAAAACAGGCGGGTAAAAATCCCGCCTGGTAAGTAAAAGCAAATCCTTATTTGATTTCGACTGTGGCACCGACAGCTTTGAACTGCTCAGCGATCTTCTCAGCTTCTTCCTTGGAAACGCCTTCCTTGATGGTCTTGGGGGCAGATTCAACGATGTCCTTAGCTTCCTTCAGGCCAAGACCGGAAACAACTTCACGAACGACCTTGATAACCTTGATCTTCTCGGAACCAGTTTCCTTCAGAATAACATCAAACTCGGTTTTTTCTTCTTCAGCAGCAGCGGCGGCTGCGCCGGCAGCGGGACCACCCGCAACAGCGATAGCACCGGTCACGCCAAACTTTTCTTTCATGGCATCAACCAGTTCTTTAACCTGCAGCAGGGTCATGGACTCTACAGCGTCAAGAATTTCCTGAATATTCATAATAATATTTCCTCCGTATAATTGTTGGTTGTCAGGCAGCCATCAGGCCGCCGTTGCGGTCAGGCAGCTTCCTTTTTCTCGGCGATCTGCTCGAGAACGGAAACGAGAGCGGACACAGGAGACACGAGACATCCGACCATGGTGGCCAGAAGCTCTTCCCGGCTGGGCGTAGCGGCCAGCTCTTTGATGGCGGCGACATCCATCACTTCGGTGCCCATCAGACCTCCCTTGATTTCAATGGAAGTCAGTTTGTTTTTCTCAATAAAGGAAGAAAGGATTTTCGGTGCCGCTGTAACGTCTTTATTTCCGAAAACGAAGGCGTTGGGACCTTCCAGCAATGTATCGAGTCCTTCAATATTGAGCTCTTTCAGGGCACGCAGAACCAGACGGTTTTTCAGAACGCAGTAATGCACATCACTCTCACGGCACTGCTTGCGCAGGGCTGTGACCTGTTCAACAGTCAATCCACTGTAGGAACAGATTACCATGGATTCGGCGTTCTTGAATTTTTCGACAATGTCGGCAACGACCTGCTTTTTCAGTTCAAGATTGCTGCTCATTTTACCAGTTGCACCTCCTTGCTGGTTCTAATTAAAGAAACCCCTGCGTGCAGGCGCAAGGGAATAAATCAAATTCACTTACACCTCGGCAGGCGGGCACATCAACCCTTTAAACCGCAACCACGGTACCGGCTGTCTTCGGCACTGGTTCCTTAAAACCGACTGTGATATTAACATAAGCCATATTGGTTGTCAAGCATTTTAATAAATGTATGCAGTTTCTTTTCTGCTTAATTTAAGGTTGAACATTACAGGTTTCAGATAGCAAGCGCAGCATACTATCAAAAGAATATTAATTTTAAACAACAAAGATTAAGAATGTTTGTTGACATTGAAACAAAAACGTAATAACATTATGCTGAATTTGTAGGAAAGGGGACAGCCACATGAGAAAAACAACCATTTTTATTGCAGTCTTTGCTGTTTTGTGCCTGATCCCGATGCTTTCCGCTTTTGCATCTACCGGAACCGTTACAGCAAGCGCACTGAATGTTCGGGCAGACAACTCTACAGAAAGCAAGGTTGTAACCGTTCTGCACAAAGGGGACAGAGTAACCATAAAAAGCACCAGTGGAAGCTGGTACAAAATAAGTTATAACGGCAGGACCGGATATGCTTCGAAGAAGTACATTAATATTTCTTCATCATCATCCTCTTCGTCCTCTTCTTCCGGAAAAAGCAGTGGAACGTGTTCGATCGGTGATAAAGGAGATGCTGTAAAAAAAGTTCAGAAGCGTCTTATTGCACTTGGATATTTAAGCGGGGGCAGTGATGATGGTTCCTTTGGGAACCAGACCAAAAACGCCGTTAAGGAGTTCCAGAGCAGAAATGGATTGAGCACGAGCGGAAGTGTCAATTCTGCTACTTTGAAGAAATTGAACAGTTCTGACGCAAAAAAGGCCTCTTCTTCATCTTCAAAACAAAAATCAGACGGAACGTGTTCATACGGTGACAAGGGCAGCAATGTCAAGAATATACAGAAGCGGCTGATTACTCTTGGCTACCTTGCCAGCGGAAGCGCGGACGGCGACTATGGCAACAAGACACGGACGGCTGTGCAGAATTTCCAGCAACGTAATGGATTAAGCGTTACAGGTAATGTCAACAGTAAAACGCTCAGCACACTGAACAGTTCAAATGCCAAAAAAGCAAAAACTGAAAAAACGGGGAAGGCTGAAGAATTAAAATGGTTCAGCGGCGGAAGCAACAAAATTCCCAAAAGAGCAACTTTCAAGATAAAAGATATTCGAACCGGAAAAGTATTTACGGTCCGGCGATGGAGCGGATATAATCATATTGATGCAGAACCATTGACAAAATCGGATACAAACACATTGAAGAGTATATATGGAGGATGGAGCTGGAGACGGCGTCCGATTCTGGTAAAATACAATGGACATGTTTACGCCGCTTCCATGAACGGAATGCCGCACGGAACATCAACGATCAGTAATAACGGATTTGACGGTCATTTCTGTATCCACTTTTCGGGAAGCAAGACACACGGAACGAAAAGAGTGGACGGTGAACATCAGAATTGTGTTCGTACAGCGCTTAATTACAGCTGGTAATAATTATGACGGGCTGATTTGACCTGGAATGCCGGATTCCAGGTTTTTGTTTTACAAACATATAAAATATGATATAATTACAATTTGAATGAATTTAAAGAAAGCAGGAGGAAGGATATGCTGACCCAGGCTCCACGTGGAACAAAGGATGTACTGCCGGCAGACAGTTATCGTTGGCAGTTTCTGGAAAACAAAATGCGTCACGCTGCAGCTGTAGCGGGATACCGTGAAGTAAGGACACCGGTTTTTGAGCATACAGAGCTATTCCAGCGCGGTGTTGGCGACACAACCGACATTGTGCAGAAGGAAATGTATACTTTCAAAGATAAAGGGAACCGCTCAATTACCCTGAAACCGGAAGGAACCGCCGGGGCTGTGCGCTGTTTTCTTGAGCATAATCTTTATGCTGATTCGATGCCGTGCAAAATGTATTACCTGAACTCACCAATTTTCAGGTATGAAAATCCGCAAAGCGGCCGTTTGCGTGAACATCATCAGTTTGGAATGGAATGCTTCGGAGCAAAAGAAGCCACGGCAGACGCCGAGCTGATACTTACAGCTTATCATCTTCTGTTGGAACTTGGAATCAAAAATCTCAGTGTGGAGATTAACAGCATCGGATGCCCAAAGTGCCGTCCGGTATATCAGCAGCGGCTGAAAGAATTCCTTGGCGGGCGGATCAAGCAAATGTGCGATTCATGCAGGGAACGCTTTGACAGGAACCCGCTGAGAGTATTGGACTGCAAGGAGAAAAAATGCCAGGAGCTGACAATAGATGCTCCCAATATGCTCGACTTGCTGTGTGATGAGTGCAGGGATCATTTCGTACAGCTGCAGGAATGCCTGAAGGTGTCAGGTGTTCCATTCAGGATCAATTCGAGAATCGTCCGTGGCCTGGATTATTATACTAAAACAGTGTTTGAGCTTGTTACGGAAACAGATAGCGGAAAGCTGACTGTCTGCGGTGGCGGACGATATGATAATCTCGTTGAACAGATCGGGGAACAGGATATTCCTGCTGCCGGATTTGGCATGGGGATTGAACGTGTCCTGATGCTTATGAATTCAGAAGGAATTGAAATAGAAAGACCGAAGCAATATGAGCTGTTTGTTGCATATATGGGAGAAAATAAAATGAAAGCTTTCGAGCTTGTACAAATCATGCGAAGACAAGGGATTTCCGCGGATCTCGATCATTGCGGGCGAAGCCTGAAAGCACAGTTTAAATATGCTAATAAAACAGGAGCATCTTTAACTGCGGTTATCGGCGACGATGAAGCAGCGCAAGGAAACGTGAAAATCAAGAATATGGCAACCGGTGAGGAAGTTACTGTCCCCGTACGGGAAGCATGCAGCACAGTCCGTGCCATGTTGGGATAAGGGAGGATATATTTCATGCAGAACAGGACACATACCTGCAACGAACTCAGGCTCAGCAATACAGGAGAAGAAGTACGGCTCTGCGGATGGATTGAAAATATCCGGGAAGTAGGCGGAAATCTTGCGTTTATCGTACTGCGCGATTTTTATGGTTCTACACAGCTTGTCGTTGAGGACGAGAAAATCCTGAAAATCTTTCTTGGATTGAATAAAGAAAGTACTGTCGCCGTGACCGGCACAGTGCGGGAACGGGCGAGCAAAAACCCGAAAATGGATACCGGCGAAATAGAAGTGGTTCCGGACGGCGTGGAGGTGCTTGGGAAATGCCGCTATAACACTCTGCCTTTCCAGATTAACCGCAGTAAAGAGGCAGATGAAAGTATTCGGCTTAAATACCGGTACCTGGATCTTCGTAACCCGGAAGTAAAGAAGAATATTGTTCTTCGCTGCAATGTGGTGACTGCACTGCGGAATGCAATGAATGAACATGGATTCTTGGAAATCACCACGCCTATACTGACTGCGTCATCACCGGAAGGCGCAAGGGACTATTTGGTGCCTGCACGAAAACATCCGGGGATGTTTTATGCGTTGCCGCAGGCGCCGCAGCAGTTCAAGCAACTGCTGATGACGAGCGGCTTTGACCGCTATTTCCAGATTGCTCCCTGCTTCAGGGATGAAGATGCGCGCGGCGACAGAAGCCCGGGCGAATTTTATCAGCTGGATATGGAAATGGCGTTTGCCGGGCAAGAAGATGTTTTTTCTGTAATTGAGGACGTGCTGCCGCCGGTGTTTGCCAAATTCGGCAGGTATCATTCGGCTTCTTCTGCACCTTTCCGCCGTATTCCGTATCTGGAAGCAATGGAAATATATGGATCTGATAAGCCTGATCTTCGAATAGACCTGACAGTTAAAGACGTGACATCCCTGATGGATGGGTGCGGATTTGAACCTTTCGAGAGAAATTCAGTAAAAGCTGTTCCGGTAACGGATTTTACGGCAACGCGCAAACAGATTGACAAACTGTGCACGGATGTTGAAGTGATCAGCGGCTTTAAACCGTATTGGTTCAGGATTGATGAAAACGGCGAAATCACAGGGGGCATCGCAAAATTCCTGCAGAAAAAAAAGGATGAGATTATCCGGGAACTTCATCTGCGCCCGGGAACTTTCGTTGCACTTTCTACCGGCCGAAAAAATGAGGCGCAAAAGACTGCCGGTGTATTGATCCGCAAGCTGGGTGAGATTTGTCCAAACCATATGGATGCGGAAAAATACGAGTTCTGCTGGATTGTGGATTTTCCAATGTATGAGATTGGTGAGGAAAGCGGAGAGCTTGAATTCTGCCATAATCCGTTTTCAATGCCCAACGGAGGACTCGATATCCTGAATAAAGCCGCAGCCGGGGAAGTGGATCCTCTTTCGGTTACGGCGTTCCAGTACGACCTCGTCTGTAACGGTGTTGAACTTTCTTCCGGAGCAGTGAGAAACCATGATCCCGAAATTATGATAAAAGCGTTTGAGCTGGTCCGACTTGGCGAAGAAGACGTCAAGGCAAAATTCCCGGCAATGTATAATGCTTTCTGCTACGGCGCTCCGCCCCACGCAGGAATTGCACCCGGAGTGGATAGGATGGTTATGCTGCTTGCGGGAGAAGAATCCATCCGGGAAGTCATCCCGTTCCCAATGAACAAAAACGCGCAGGATGTTATGATGGGCGCTCCAGGCCCTGTTGAAGGGCGGCAGCTTGAAGAACTGCATATCCGGATCGTATCCGATGAAAAGGGAGCAGATAAGGGCTGACATTCCATAAATATTGTCAAGCATGCATGAATCTGATATAATTTAAAAAATCAGGGGATCAGCAATCCCAAACCATTGGCTCCCCAAAGGAGGTACAAAAATGGCTTCCAAGAAAGATACGAATAATTCACTGCCCATGAACACAGAAAATGATACGACTCCTTCTGCAAAAATAACATACGCCAACGAAGTGGTTGCCATTATTGCGGGCCTTGCTGCAAATGAAGTTGAAGGCATTGCGGGAATGTGCAGTATCAGCGGGAATATTCTGAATAAGAACCGCAATGTTACAAAAGGCGTCAAGGTGGAAATCGGTACAGAAGAAGTTGCTGTTGATTTGTATGTAATTATAGAGTATGGCGCACCGATTCAGCGTGCTGCCATGGATGCTCAGGAAAATGTACGTAAAGCGATCGAATCCATGACTGGGCTCCATGTTGTCCGGGTAGACGTGCATGTCCAGGGCGTCAGCTTTGAGCAGGAAAACAAAGCACTCCAGTCAGGAGCGGAGAAAGCTGCGCTGGAAGCCGGAAAGGCCGAGCAGGAAAAGCTTGAAGAGCCGGACAATTCTGTATCAAAAGAAGCAGATCCAGAAGAACGTAAACCGAAGATACGTCAGAAGACAAAAACCAGGAAAAATGAAACGGAAGACTTTGATATGGGGAAGATGTTCGTAGAAAACGAAGAAATAAATTCTTCCGAAGAACCACAGGGGGAAGAGAATACAGAAGACGCCTGAATCAACTATGACAGAGGATCATTCCTCTGTCTTTCTGACTTTTCCGGAAAAGGAGGATACGACCATGAAGATCCGTATTTTAGACCGTATTCTGGTGGCTTTGTCTGGAACGGTACTTATCGGTGCGTGCGCGGGATTGATCGCACAGGTCTACTTTGGCAAAAATGTCATCAGGTATGTCAAGCAGATTATTTCGCCGGATAAAACAGGCGGAAAAATTCTTGCCGGTGTAATCGCGGCCCTGCTGATGATTCTTGGTGTGTATTGTCTGATGGTGCTCTTCCGTCATCGCAGACGTAAAGATAAATTTATACTGCAAAGGCTTGAAAGCGGTGATCTTGCCATTTCTTTAAAGACGCTGGAAACAATGGTTCGAAAATGTGTTGATCAGCATCCGGAAATCAAAGCGGACAGTATTTATCTTGAAAACCAGAGGGATGGACTCCTGGTTCGTATCCGCGGGACAGTTGCCGGTGGAATCAGTATTCCTTTGACGGCTGATACACTTCAGAAACAGGTCAAGCAATATGTTACAGCCTGCAGTGGTGTTGAGGTTAAAGGAATCCGAATCCAGATCGAATCATCCGGCGAAGAAGCAAAGAATGCACCTTTCGCCATTGTTCCGCCCGTGAGTGTACGGCTGATGAATGGCAATGAGGATTCCGAGAACGGGAGAGTTGTTGCGGACAACATGCCGGACGCTGACAGCTCTGCTGCTGAGAAGAATGACAAAGAACCGGATACAAATACTGATACAGAGGCAGCTTATGGCGGGGAAGGAAATGCAGCTGCAGCTGCCATCGCCGCTGCGGAAAGCCTGATGAATGGGATTGAGCCGGAAGAAGATGACCGGCCGATACACCAACGGATTTTCAGTCCGCAGGAAGAACCCTGCATTATGCCGATGCCGCCGGAAAACCATTATCGGGAGGAAACAGAGAAAACAGAGGAAACGGAATCGGACAAAAAAACAGATGTCTCTGATGAAGCAAGAGCCGGAGATATGGAAACAACAACAGAAACAGCCGAATTGAAAGGAGAAAAAGAAAATGAAAAAAATTAAAATGGGTACAGCATCAGCAGGTGTAGTCATTGGCTTGTGTATGGTTGGCGTCGCTGCGCTAGTTATGCTGATTGGATTCTGGAAAACGCTTGTTCTCGCTCTTCTGTTTGGGATAGGCTTCTTCATCGGGAAAGTGGAAAACAAGCAGGAGTTTATTCGAGATACTGCCAACAAGATCATTCCTGCCAAGGAAGCAAAAGTAATTGATTTAAAAAGCGAAATCACACGCGAGCAGGAAGAAAAACAGGAAATGGTACAGGAAATGCAGCAGGAAGCTCCGGCTGAAGAAAATGTACAGGAGACGGAAGAGGAAAAAAACGAAGACGGAGAATAAGACGAATGTCCAGAACTACAGCACGTTCCGCCGCAATGCAGATGATTTTTGAAAAAGTATCCGGAGGACAGGGCGGAGAAGATACCCTGAAGATGATATACGACGAACTTCGGGAATACGGAATTTCTGATGGCCGGAAGGTGGACTCGGAAGAACCGGATGAAGAAGACCGCGAATATATTCAAAAAGCTTTAAACGGGGTAATCAGCCATCTTGAAGAGCTGAATCAAATCATCGGGAATACGGCAAAGGAATGGACTATTGACAGAATGTCCCTGGTGGATCTGACTATCCTTCGATTGGCACTTTGGGAGATCCTGTATAATCCTGACATACCGGCCAATGTTTCTGTCGCCGAAGCTCTCGAGCTGACAGAAAAATATTCCGATCCGAATGATAAACCGTTCGTGAACGGTATCCTCGGAACGATTGTACGGGAACGTCTGTCATGAACAGGGCAGTGCTTGGATTGGATACCAGCAATTACAGGACCAGCCTGGCCATGGTTTCCGAAAATGGTGAAATCCTTTTAAATTGCAGGAAATTGCTTGATGTTCGCCAAGGAGAAAGAGGCCTTCGCCAGAATGAAGCCGTATTTGCACATCTGCGCCACCTGAACAGTATGGCTGATGCTCTGCGTGAAAAGGCAAAAGGGGTCTCGGTGATTGCGGTTGCTGCAAGTACATCGCCAAGAGACGGGAACAAATCTTATATGCCGGTATTCATGGTCGGCGCTTCCTATGGAAGACTTGTTTCCGCTGCACTTGGGGTACCTTTTATCGGGACAACGCATCAACGGGGGCATCTGTACGCGGCGAAAAAAGGAACTGAACTGGAACAG
>AUXO011553827.1_pt1 | contig 10508 bp, 4 predicted proteins | sample 768731 | NCBI WGS metagenome assembly AUXO01 (sample SAMN02715735, study PRJNA202380) | gut metagenome | biome: sheep rumen | host: Ovis aries | place: New Zealand: Palmerston North
GCAGACGACGAGAATGTCCTTTCCTACGTAGCAGAGGATGACTATACTGACGAAATCAACCGCGAGCTGGAGCGTGCCGGTGGACAGAGAGCCGCCGAGGAACACCTCCGACAGATGAAGATGTCTTAAAACAATACGACTATGCCTGAATTACAAGGATTCTACAATGAGGATGTTCTGGAGGAACTACTCTACAACGGTGAGATTACAACACTTGAATTTGTCTATCACCACTCCCAGGAGCGTAAGGATGACTTCAAGGACTATTGTCAGAGACGTGGACTGCAAGAGACAGAAGATGCTGCTAAAGCATACCTGAAATATCTCCTGAAACGCGAAGAAAACGCACACGTCGATAATCTTGATTAGTGGATAAATACTTTTTCATAATACGAATTGATTAAACATGGTTAGTAGTAAAGCTGCTCTGTCTGTGAAGATGGGGCAGTTTTATTTTTATCGGTGCATCCCGCCGCCACGACGATGCTCCTCCGGCTTATCCTGCTCTGATGAACCACGTCCTTTACCCTCGCCCTCGCCTTGCTTCTTGTCGGCACCAAGGCTGTCTTCCTGACCAAGATGGGCATCACCTGACTCGTCAAACTCCAGAGTGGACTCCACATCCTCACGGGCATCTATCTTGTCGTTCTCCTTCTCGCCAAGGAATACTTCCCTGATGGCATCAATACGGACATCAACAATGCTGGTGGCCATCTTCACGTCTTTCAGGACGGTACGGATATAGTCGGGCTTCTCACGTAGTGCATCAAGCCAGCTCTGCACGTAGGGAACGGTATCTTCCTTGATCCATTTCCCAAGGCCATAGCGCAAGCATGACATGGCAGAACCCAGCTCTGCCACCAGCTCCTCACGGGCATACGCATCACGGTCTGTATTGGGCTTCAGACGGTCTAACTGGTTGGCAGCGCCAGTGGAGTGTATCATCTCATGGAGCATCGTGCCATAGTATGCCTCCGGCTTACCTGTCTTGACGAACTGCTCCTTCGTCGGAATGACAATCTTATCCTCTCGTGGACTGTAATAGGCAGTATCACCATAAGTCGGCTTGATGTCACAGATCCACATGTTCTCTGTCACCATGATGTCAAGTGGCTCAAAGCTGAACACTGGACCGTCCATGTCAACTTTCTTGGGAACGTTCTCGTCCATGAGCTTCTGATAAAGTTCCGGACGGGCCTCCTTCATGTTCGTCTGGTCAACATTGAACACGAAGTGAACACGACGGTTATAATACACGTTATAGTCCTTCTGCTGCTCAGGACTAAGCTTAACGTAGTCTGCCCACTTGATTTTCTCCTTTGTCTCTTTGTTGACAACGTTCACCTGAGACAAAAAAACAGGAAAACTATGCTCTCCCTTGCTGATATGCAGGAAAGGAAGCTTATTGCCGTCCTTGTCAACGGCAGGACCACGCTGACCATTAGCGTCAGTCTGGAAGTTCATACTGAAGATACGGTCACGGGTGGCAAAGACGGGTATCTGATAACCCTCTTTCTCGCAATGCAGCGAAAGCATCAGGGCATTCATGCCATGATATTTTTTTCCGTAAAGAGCCTTCGGCCAAGCCATCTGCCCCTCAGTGAACCAAGGCTTTTTCCATTCTGTTTTAGCAGCTGTCTCAATCTTCTTTATCAACATCTCAGCATAGAGATCAAACGCTTTGTCCTCACGTTCCTTCGCCACCTCCTGCATGTCTGCGTCATTACCACCGCCCTTCTTGTAATTATTATTGTATCTACCCATAATAGTAAAAATTTAAGTTATTCACTACAAAATTTTCTTCTGCTGCACTCGATGGGCAACCATCAGACAGCAAACACCGATAAAAGCAAGGCCAAGGAGCCAGCGTTTCTTGGAACACTGGCCCTTGGTATGACATGACTGGTTACTCTTGCGCATAGACTACTTCTTTTCAAGGTCCCATGGTGCAACCTCACTGACACGGCAGTCAAGAGAAATCTCATCCTTATACACGCCCAGCTGCAGGTCACCCTTGCACTCCACATAGGTGTTAGCCTGTAGGAAGTCTTCACCGTCCTTGGGGTTGAAATAGAGGAAACGAACCCAGGTGAACTCCACGTTATCACCGTCCTTGTCGGAAGAGAAAGCAGAGAAAGCCTTATAGGTCTTCTCCTTCTTGTCGGTCTTGACCTCCACACCCTTCTTGCCGATCTTACCACGGAACTCCATCGTTCCTTCGATAAAGTTTTCCGACTTGCTGTTGGCAAGCTCTGCACTGTCAGCACGAAGGTTGAAATAAGTCTTACCACCCTTCTTACGAACTGTCATCGTACCGCTGATGTTCAAGCGACGCCCAACGGCATACACCGAAGCCTTGCTTTTGTCTCCATCGATAGAGACACTGACTTCAAGGTCTTTCTTAGACCCGTCACGACCCTCTACGGGAATCTTGATACCGAAAGTAAGGAAACTGTTGTCCTTGACATTCTTCACACTGGCGGCACGATTGATGGCCGCACAAGCACTTACATTACATTTAATCATAACTCGAAAAATTTAAATTAGAAAACTTATTTTGTAACTAAAAAAACGTTCACGCAAGACGCTGACCCTGACCCTGCTGCTGCTCGGGATAGGTAGCGTCAAAGTTTATCTGGGCAAGGTCACGGGCCTTGGCAGCATCGACACCCTCCCGCTGACGATGGATAAGGGTAGCAGCCTTCTGCTCCTCCGTCTCTTGGACGGGCTGCTGCACACCATCTGAAACATTCTGAGCCGTGTCATCACTGGCACGGTCAAGAATCATAGCCATGCTGACGGCTCCCATCAGCATCTTCTTTACCAACGAGGAAATGATGTCACCATCCATAGCTTCCTTGTTTTGCGCAAGGAGCATGGACAACAAATCGGACTCGTTATTGCTGCCTGCGGCATTGGCCAGCACAGCACCCTGCTGGGCATTCTGCTGCTGCTGGGGTGTCAGCGTGTTTCCAGTCTGCTGAGCTAACAGCACCTCTGTGGGTGTAGGCGTAGTGTCAACAGACCCTTTGAGACTGGCTAACAGGTCTTCCTGAGAACCTTTCTTCAACACCGTACCAGAAAGGTTTCCACGAACGGAAATCTCAGCAAGATACTTTAACGGGTCGATTGTTTTAAAATCACCCTCGCCAGCACCCTGATACTTCACCGTCAGATGCAAATGAGGCCCTGTACTGTTTCCTGTGTTACCAGACAGACCAAGAGGAGTGCCGGCATTGACAGCATCACCTTTCTTTACGGCAATGTCATCCAAGTGACAATAGGATATTCTGTATTTTGCACCGTCGGCACGGTCATACTCAACAGTCACAAAATTGCCTCCAGACTTCTGATAGCCTGTAGCCACAACAATGCCGTTATCCTCCGTTGCAAAGACATTCTCGAAACGTGCTCTCAAATCAATACCGTTATGGTCATGATGGCGGTAACTCGTAGGACTCTTACCGAAACCGTCAGACATGATAAGGTTATTACCTGCCACGGGGAAACAATAGTTTCCTGCCGTTGAAGCAGCTACAGCGGACTTTGCCGACTGACTTGGAAGGGGGGCGTTTGAACCCCTCATATACCCAATCTGCTGCCCACGCTGCTGGGCAAGAGCAACGGCTTCCTGGTCTATCTTGTCAAGTCCATAATCCCTTATTTCTCGAATAAGGGTGTTTCCATACCTATCTGGGTCATCTTTAGGACGCTCAGCATAACCGGCACGGCAGATGACCATCGCCCATTTCTCACCATACTTTGGATCAAGAGGCGAAATACTGTGTGCGTCGCTGTATCGGGAGTTTTTTCGGAAGAAAAACCGTGAATGGTCCTCAATTCCATGCTCCATGTTATCATAGACACGAAAATGAGCCATGCGACCGTGGTCATTCAATTCAACGGTCTTACCACCATTCCTGCGCCAATAACCGTCATCATCGTGGATGCCGAAATAATTATTGGTTGTCTTAGAATAATTACCATGCTCTATCCAAGCCTGTGCAAGAGTCACAGAAGCAGGAACACCATATTTTATCTGCTGTTCTATAGCTGCTTGCTTCAGGCTTTCATAGAATGCCATTTTCTGAGCGTTTGCCATAACTGATTACTCTCTTTACGGTTTATTATATTTCTTGGCTCCCTCCAGACGCACCGAAGTAACCGATGCGCCAGGAAGGAGGGGGATGGAAAGGTTACATGTGTAACCCGCCACCTCTTTTCTCTTCAGATACCTTGACTTCACCGCCGGCTTCTTCCGCGTTGGCTGACGAACTACTATCAACACCTGATCCTTCGTGATGGTCACGAAACTGAGCCTGGCCATCCTCCGACTGACCTTGACTAACATTCAACTTCTCCTGCCAGATCTGAGCAGCCATAGCCAGCTTGTACATATCCTGATCGGGAACCAGCCAGAAACGCTGTGCCTGGACATTGGTCAACTCGACAGGCTTCTGCGGCTGACCGTCGATAGTAGCGAAAATGACGGTAGTATTCTCCTTATACTTATCCTTGGTGATGTTCACCTTGGTGATACGTGAGAGGTCAATGCCTTCCGCAATCTCTGGCATCAGGACGTTACGCTTCAAGTCAGGGTGACGTAGCACAAGACCATAATACTTCTGACCCAGTGACTCACGCACACTGTCAAACTCCTGCGTGCGGATAGCCTGGAAGAACGTCTTTACATCTGCAGGCTCAGGGTACACCGTGAAGGACTCTCCTTCTGAGGGCTTCACGTAGAGAAGGGCGTTACCCTTATCGTCACGGGTTATAGACACATTCTCTATATCCACCTTACTGGTACGCTCCAGCTCCTCGGAAAGGTCGATATCCTGAATCTTGATAATCTCATACTGCTTCAGTTTCGCAATCTCAACAGTCTTATCGGCAAAGAACTCGTTCGACTGGTTCAGACCCAAGGCACCACCGGCATTGAAGAACTGCACATTCTCAAAGCCTTCTTTCCGCAAAGCAATAACGAAACGGTTCTTATTCATCCCCGGCACCTCATTATCCACCTCCAAAGAGGCTCCAGCTGGCAGGATAACGGCAGCAGACTTGTTCTTAGCATCCCTGACAATGACCACCTCCTTGGTATTGGCATTAGGAATGGTGGCGATATCAGATGCGATAGTATAGAGCTTCGGACGTGCGGCATCAAAAGCCTTCTCGCCACGGATAGCGGCATAGTCAATGCTCTCGCCTTTCTTAATCTTGTCCAATACCTCCACGGCATTGTTTACGTCACGCTCGATATTCTCCATCAGCACGGGACTCTCCTTCATCTCACGCTCCCAATACGGAACAAGATCCAGATTCTCCTTCGAGAGTGTGGCAGGGAACCCATCACGGGACATCAGCACACCAGCAGCCAGCTCCTGCACCAGACGGTCATACTTCTGGGCATCCTCCGGTAGCATCTTCACGGAACCGGCACGGTTCAAACGGGAAGCTTCACCAGTGAAACCAACGGAAGCACGATAGGTGTCGTTCAGACGACTGATAGCGGTAGAAACTTCCTGACCAACAGGCGACAGACGCTTCTGGTTGAAGTGCAGAACACCCTTCTCGGCATCATAGCCCGTCTCACGGTACGGATCCATCACGACATTCTCCTGCTTGGTCAATGCGCTGATAAGCTCGTTACCCTTGGCATAGATAGTGTCAGATACACCATAACGCTTCATGCGGCTCATATCCTCCAACTGGTCACAGATAGCAACACGCGCACCACTGCGAATCAACTTCGGCAGATAGGCATCAAGGGAAGAGTGGGGGAATGCAACCAAGGCATTCTCCTGTGTCGGCTCCTCACCTTCTGGATGATTGACGGCAATCCCCAACACCTTACCGCACTTCTCGGCATCCTCTCCGAATGCCTCATAGAAGTCATTGCTACGCATCAGGATAACAGTGTCAGGGTGCTTCTCCTTCAGGAAAGCCACCTGCTCACGATTACTCTTCTCTGCCTTAGTCTCACCAGGCTCGCCCGACTGCTGCAACTTTGACTGTTCGGCAAGCTGTGCCTCTACAATGGCGTTATAGTCGGCAGTCTTGACCTGCGGCATGGTGGTCTGGTCGATATTGAAGATGGAACGCTCTTCCTTGGAACGGAGTACCTTGAACAACTCTTTCTCCTCTTCAGGAAGCTTCTCATAGGCTTCCTTAGTGATAACCTCATTGGCATTGAAGCGGTTCACATACTTATCCCAGTTATACCAGTTGAAGGGAAGGCCGGACTCGCCGCCTCTCACACTGAAGCCGTTGGCACGGGCATTATTGAAAGTGACGTAATCATTGGTCTTATAGCCGTTGGCATCGGAATGCAGAACCATCATCAGCGCATTGAAAGCACTGACAGACTGTCCTTTCTGTATGAAGGACGGAGCGAGCTTACCCTCTCTGTTCAGCCACTGACCGCCATGCTCCTTGGCAGCGGCAAGAGCACCCATCAGAAGGGTGGTCTGCAAGATGATAGCAGGAACCTTTTCCTTCTTATCATTCTTCTTCTCTTCCTCAGCCTTCTTCTTAGCGGCTTCCTCCTGAGCTTTTTTGTCCTCGGCAGCTTTCCGTTCAGCGGCCTCCTTTTCCTTGTCGGCCTGAGCCTGCTGTTCCTGTTCCTTACTGTCTGCGGCCAGTTCCTTTTCCTCTTTTTGCTCTGCCAGCACATGCTCGGCCTCCTGAACGGAACCGATACTCATACTCTCGGCAAACTGCTTGCCGAAATACTTGGCTACGAGTTGGTCAAGGGTGACACGGTTGGTACGCTTCTTATGCTCATCCTTCTCATAAAACGCTTTAATGTCATTACCCCACATCTCTCTGGAGAAATGCTTGCCAAGAGCATCACAAGATAGAACGAAAGTTGCATACTGCTCTCCTTCCTTCGGAGGCATACGGGTCACCTTGGCATTCTCTACCTTCACACCCTCTGGGATGGTGTACTTGGTATAATCAAGGTTATCCCACTTGCTGGACTTTTTAACCTTCTCAGCAGCTACCTCCTGCACCTTTGCAGGCTCTTGATTGCTTTCGGGAGTCTCAATACCCTCGGCCACAGAAGGAGCATTGCCAACTTTCAACTCAGGGAACTTGTCAACCATTTTTTGCTCTAAAGCATCCAGACTGGTAAGCATCTCTCTGGCTCCCATGAAAGAAGTGACAAACTTTCTCTCTACAGTATCAACCAAGGCAAACTCATTCTCTCCCTGCTCGGTCAATTCATAACCTTCAGTATGCTTGCTGAACACGAAATTAGGATCAGCAGCCTTAGAGAGGTTGTTATATTCACCAACCATCGTATTGACACTAATCACCTTCTGCTCAACAACCTCTTTGAGGTTATTGGAACGATAATCCACAATGGCCTCGGCATACTTCAACGCATTAACTGATACATTAACGGTCTCATCGACACGGCTAAAGTCTTCTGGCAAATAACGGTCAAGGATGTCCGGCTCACGCTCCAATGCCTCTGAATGAATATCATAGACAAGGGCAGAGACAGCTTTGCCAAGACTAAAACGGTCTATGACATCAGCAAGGCCGGCATTGATGTCAACCCCTGCAGCCTGATAATAGTCACTGTTATACTTTGACAGATAAGTGGCAACAGCGTCCTTTACAATAGCAGAATCCTCATTGCTGAACGAAAGATTGCCTATTGTCTGGTGGAATTTCTCGCCCGCTATTCTCAGATTAACACGACGTTCATCGCTAACAAAAAGACTCTTCTGCACTTCATCGGCAAGTTTCCAGTCACTGATGTCTCGCGAGCGATCAACCTGCTGAACCATCACGAAACCATTGTTGACCGTATAATGAATATGGTTGTCTTCATCAACCTTCTCAAAACGGGCTACAAGAGTATCGCCGTTCTGATCGGTATTGGTAATAATATCACCCTTATTGAAAATAACACCTTCCTGTTTCTTCTCAGAACCAACAGGAGAAAGGCCCTTCTGGGCTGTAATGACAGCATCACGGGCAATTTTCTCAGCCTCGGCTTCTACATCTTCAATACCATACTTGGCAAGAATACCAGGATTGTTCAAATCAGCTTTGTTCAGGACTGAAATCATAAGGTCACGAGCAGCATCCTCGGCAGTCTGACTGCTTGACACAACATAACCTTTCATGGCTTCTGCAATCTCATTACTATTGATGTCGCCATTGCCATATCGTTCATTGATAGTATTCTGAAGAAATTCACCAAGTATATTCTTAACAGTCTTAGACTCCGCATCAGAATAACGTCGATTTACCAATACTTCAGCAGGTTCCTCCGCAGGGCCACGGAACACCTCACCGACACCCATCTGATCGGCATAGTCAATCAACTGCTCAGTAGATAGCCACTGAGGCTGCTCCGGCAGGGAGCGCATCAGCGCATCCATGATAATGATATGGTCTTTGGCGTTGCCAGCCCACAGGTCCGGCTCATGGCGGTTGCCATTGCCAAGGAAATACTTCACGTCGGAACGCATACGGTCAAGGAGCATATAGCGGAAACGGTCATCTTTCTCCAAAAGGTTCTTGATGGTGTCATTAACATCGCCAATCTTCGGCTTCGAAGCCTCAATATCCTTCTGGCGGGCCTGCTCCTCTGCGTTACGCTGTGCCTCCATAGCCTTCATCTGCTCTGCCATACGCAACTGGCGCGGGGTGGCAGAACGGACAATATCCACAGGGACAGTATTTGCAGCAGGACCGAAGGCCGGACTGTTATTGAAACTGGGACTTTCGTCACGAGGTGACAGAATATGATTCGGATATTGCTCCTCAAAGGCTTCAACCATCTGCATCTCTTCATCGGAAAGGCCCTCAATAGTGCCATTGACAATGGTATTCAATGCCCATTCCGGCACCTGCTTGGTATCGACATAGACAGAAATCTGCTGATCTTGGTTATTCAGCATCTCTTCCACAAGGTCGAGAATCTGCTTCTGGTTCTCTGCGGGCAGACTGAACAGGGAAACACCGTTCTCATCATCATAAGCATCCTGACGGGTCAGGAATACCTCATTTCCACTCTCGGCAAACGTTACATGGGAAATGACAGCCTTGTCATCAGCCAAACGCCAGTCTTCACGGATCTCCTCATCAGGATGCTCCACTATGACAGGAACACGGAGGGTAAGAGGAACATAGGACAAGCCTAATTCTCCAACAAGTTTCTCTACACGCTCAAACTGCTGGGTGTTCTGGTCTCTCATGCTATGAATAGCATCCAAAACAATATCGAGATCACGTCCGTCAAATTCCGTATATTCCATTTCATGAGGGAAAGAACCGATGTCATCAATGCGCTTACACTCTAATACGACGTGATGATTATCGTCAATATGAAGCCCTTCTACATAGTCCTTCGAACCACCCTCAAAGGTGCTCAATAACACTGGCTCTCCAAACTTAAAAGTCTGATCAGTACCCAAAGCTGCTATGATAGTTGCCTCCTTCTCAGCAACAACAGCAGAAATATCCTTAAAATCCACAGCATCAACAACGGGAACTTCAGCCTTCGTCATACGTTTTATTTCCTGTGACAGTTCCAATAGAACTTGTTGCTGAAGTTCTGGCTTCAAATCAGTCAACATAAAAGGATTAAAATTCTTTTCGGCATCATCCATGCCCTCATACAGCATGATCATAGGCGGATCAATGGACACGGCACTATACTCCTCAACAACACCATCTTGACGAATATTCTCAACCTTGTTGAGAAGGAGCAATGGAGTATAAGCCAACCCGGCATTATCATATGCCTTAACGATACGTGCAATCGCAATACCTGTCTTCACACGCTCGGCAATCTCCTTACCAAACTGAACAGCAGCAGGAGAAACATACTGGATGGTAGTACTGTTTTCAAGATTAGGATTACCCTTGCCAACAGCACGAAGCACATCTTCAGCAACCAAAGCAGCTACATTCTCTACATCAGCCCAAGAATCATACTTCCCATTCCATACACGACTGGACACAGGAATACCAGCACCTTGCTCAGCAGAGAACTTATTTAGCTCCACTTCCAAGTCATTACGCAAAGTGATAATAGTCTTGGGGAAAGGAACATCCACAGCAGACTCTCCACGACCCTCTGAAACAACGGCTTTTTCAACAATAGTCGGCTGAATCTCTTCCAGCAACTCCTGCTGCACAGGGTTGGAAACGATATGCAAATCAACATCGATATCCTCTATCAACTCGATATACTTGTCATTGGGAACCATCACGAAAGGCACCTTTTCCTCACCAATGGTGCGCTCATAGAGGGGAACGTTAAACTTCTGGGAAGCCAACTCGGCATCATGGCCGAAAGCTTCCATGAAATTCTTCTGGCGTAGAAGCAACACTTCATTACCATACACCGACTTCAAACCGGTGTAGAACTGTAACAGCTCCTGCTGTTTCGTCTGCAACTGCTGACTAACTTCATTATTTTCCATAACTGTATCTTTTTGATTAGAATTTTTCTTCTGCAAATCTTCCTCACGCCACTT
>AUXO017268685.1_pt1 | contig 10508 bp, 6 predicted proteins | sample 768731 | NCBI WGS metagenome assembly AUXO01 (sample SAMN02715735, study PRJNA202380) | gut metagenome | biome: sheep rumen | host: Ovis aries | place: New Zealand: Palmerston North
TTGATGTCAGCAGCCTGAGGTTTGAATGAAGTGGAAGAGGTGCTGCCAAGAATATGGTTTACCATAGCAACGACATCCGAAATGTCAATCTCCTTGTCACCGTTCACGTCACCCAGTGTATATGGACACTCACCAGAGGTAAAGGTTATCTCCTCACCATAGAAAGTATCACCCTCTGATGTTCTCACGAATGCTACATAGCAATAAGTTGTCTCATACTCAAGGTTAGAAAGAGAAGCCGTCATTACTTGCTGACTGCCGCTAACCTCAATTGTCTTTGCATTGCTTGGCAAGCTTGATATCTTCGAAGGCGCTGCCATTGCTTCTCTTGCCTTCACGCCCTGAGGCTGTTTCCAATAGGCAAAGCCTTTAGACACCACTGTCTTTATCAGTGTAATTATTGATGATGAAAATACTCTCGTTATTATCAATAGTGATATTGGTGTTGTTCATTTCCATAGCGTTTCTTTTTATATATGCAAATATAGTGTAATTCTTTTAACCATGCAAGAATAAATTCAGATCTGATTTTTTTGAATAGATTAAAGAAGGGATGTGAGCGTTATGAATCCTCAGTTTGCAGTTGTTGCGAGAGTCGAAGGCAGGGTTATCTGGTGTGACAGAGAGATTTCAGAAAGGGAGGAGCAGTCTTGGAATGCAAAAACAAATATTTCTGTCTTTTTTGGGGGAATATTGATGCAAGATAATGCTGTGCATCCTTAAAAAGCACCCTCAGAGATTGCCCCCACACTGTCTGGGATGGTGACAGATTCGAGTGAGAAGCCTCACAAAAGCGTTTTTCTACCTATAGTCGATGTCAATGTTTTCAAATCTATCATCAATATCAAGAAACTTGAATAAGATCTGAAAACTTCTTCTGCGACTAACAGACTTTTCGAATGCATCATCTGCTATTTGAATGTATTTTTTGTATTTAATGATGAATGAATAAGGACTTATCGTTTGGGCTTGATTCTTGTTTCGAATCTCGATCTCTTTTATATTGAAACATTTGGCATATGCCTTTTCATTAATCCTTTGAAGAGTTTTGATTTTGGAAAAGATAATCTTTTCAAGGTTGATGCACTCATTGAAAGCGTATTTTTCAATGCTTGTAACATTATCAGGAACAATAACGGAAGTCAAGCCATTACAACTGGCGAACATTTCCCGTCCTATGCTGGTCACCCCATGTCCGATGGTGACAGATGTCAAGCAAATACAATCATGGAACGCTTCATCCCCGATGCTGGTCACACTGTTTGGAATCGTTATGGAGGTCAAGCTCCTACAATGCTCAAATGCAGATTTCCCGATGTTGGTTACGCTGTTTCCGATGGTGACAGATGTCAAGCAAATACAATCATGGAACGCTTCATCCCCGATGCTGGTCACGCTGTTTGGAATCTTAATGGAGGTTAATTTTTTACAGCCAGCGAAAGCGCGCATTCCGATGCTGGTCACACTGCTTGGAATCGTTATGGAGGTCAAGCCACTACAACGCTCAAATGCAGATTTCCCGATGCTGGTCACACTGTTTGGAATCGTTATGGAGGTCAAGTCTAAACAACCAGAGAACGCATCATCCTCGATTCTAGTAACGCTGTTTGGAATCTTGACGGAGGTCAGACTACAACACCCACCGAATGCGTTAGAACCGATGCTGGTCACGCTGTTGGGGAAGGTCACGGCTCTCAGGCGACCACAAGAAGCGAATGCTGAGGAACCGATGGAGATTATACCGTTGGGGATGGTAACTGAGGTCAAGTTAATACAATTATGGAAAGCGTCATTTCCTATACTTGTAACTGAATTTGGAATTGTTATGTAGGTCAGTCTTTTGCACCAAGAGAATGCCCTATCCCCGATGCTGGTCACACTAGATAGAATATTTGTGTAAATCAGTCCTTCGCAGTCGTAAAACGCTTCTTTTTCTATACAAGTTACCTCGTTCCCAATTTCGACAGATTCTATGGACGGCATAACCTTGAACCATGAACCTATTGTTTTGCAATGTAACTCAATGTGTTTTAGTGATTTGAATGTAAAAATGACAGTTCTATCAATGTAAGTAACTTCTTTGCCTATAATGAGATACTCAGTGGAGTTTAAATTGAGAGCCCAAATGCCTACTTTATTACAATGTAGTTCCAGTTTTTGTATATTGCAGCACCTACCAAAGGCTGTGTCAGCAATGTTTTGTACATTATTTGGAATAATGATACTGGTTAAGCCTGTGCAATCGTAGAAAGCAACTTCACCAATGCTAATCAAGCTATTGGGTAAGGTAATATGGGTTAGTGCCGAACATGTTTGAAAAGCTCCTCCGTTTATACTCTTAAGATTACTACTTAACGATATGTTTGATAGCTTGGAACAATTTAAAAAAGCTGCTTCTCCAATGGTTACCACATTATGAGGAATAACAATAGAAGTGAGGGAAAAGCAATTACCGAAAGAATATTTTTCTATAACGGATAATTTTTCAGATAAAGCAACAGTTTTCAATTTAATGCAACCGTTGAAAGCACTTGCTCCCAAAGACACAACGCTGTTTGGAATCCCGACACATGTCAGGGAGGTGCAATTTAGGAATACACAATATCCAATTATAGTCACAGAGTTAGGAATTGTGATGGATGTTAGTTTTTTACAGTTTGCAAAAGTTAAGTCACCCACTTTTGTCACGCTGTCAGGGATGGTGAATTTTGTAATAGCTGAGTTCATAAAGCATCCTTTGCCGATGTCGGTCACACTGTCGGGTAGATTGATGGCAGTCAGTGCTGTGCAATTTTGGAAAACATCCTTACCTATTTCCTTTATTCCTTTTACTATTGTTATCTTTTTCAGTCGAGAACAATCCATAAAAGCTGCCTCATTAATAACAATCAGTGATGAGGGTAATGTTATTTGCTCTAAAGACGTACATCCACAGAAAGATTCCTTTCCAATTTCTTTGAGATGGTTCCTTAAGATTATACTATTCAGTTGTGTACAGTTGAAAAAGGCCTGTTTTCCTATTGTTTCACATTCTAGGCCTACACTGATTGTTCTCAATTTTGAACATTCTGCAAATGCCCTTTCTTCTATGATCTTTATGCTGTCGGGCAATATGATTTGTGAGAATTGACAGCCTTCAAATGCGGATGGACTGATTCTCCTGATGGTGAAAGTAGAACCATTTGGTGATGTAATATCTTGTGGTAAGATGATTCTTTTTTTACTATTTGTGTTTATGCATCGGACGAGAGTACAGAAATGCTGTGAGACTTTTGACCGTTCATCCTGTTGTGAAAGCTGCGACTTTATCACTTCAAAATCAAAATCAATACCATCTAATTTTGCACTGAAGAATCTTATTTCGTTTGAATTGTGAGAAGTTGATTTTGAGTCTTCTGCAGGTGATTCAAGGTCATCTTTCAGAAGCTGCGGTTTGTAATTGTTTTTATTACCTGAATAAGAATTAGTAATGAAAGAATTCATAGTCCCAGGATCAAGTGTAACCACGGCGCCATCTTTATGTGACCAGTTGAGTATGAAAGATTGATTTACTTTATTTCCGTCTTTTCTTGAGAATTCTATTTTGACTTCGTCATAATAATTGGTCTCGAATGCCCCAAGTTCTAGGTATTCTGAATCGGTATCACAATCAATCACTTTCTCGTCGATTTTAATTTGATTTATGCCTTCTCTTTTTGCTATTCTAACATTATAAGTGATAGGATATTTTAAATCATTGATGTCGTTATTATTATTGATATATTCCAAATACTTGTAGAAAGTATCTGCTATTGTATTAATCTCATTATCATGTTTATAACCTTTTAACGCTCGTAGATCATCTATCTTTTTTTCTGTAAATTTCAGAATGGAATTATTTCGATCATTTCCTATTATATCACATATGTACTGATATATACGTGTATTATGATAATCATCTCCATTAGGTTTGTTGGATTTGAGAAATAGACGGTATGTTTCTTCATTATTCTTCAATGTTATCTTCCATGACTTTTTAATTAGAGCAATAAGACCAATGTAGAAGAATAGGATAAATCTATAAATTTGAAACCATTTTAGAGCCGTGTAATTAATAGGAAAGTTATTCTCTCTATTATCATGATTAATGAAGTTCCGGACAAGATTACTTTTAACAAAAGTATCTGTAAAAATATAAAGATTATTGTATTTTGGCAAATTTCTAGCAACAGTATTCCTGTAATCTTTAATAGTATTTTCGAAAAAATCTGTTTTCAGAGATAATACAGATGTGAATTTTCTGAAGATATGCTCTAAATTGCCCCATGTTTTTTCCAATAAAATTTCATTACTAATATGAAAACAAGATATTATCTCACATATGGGTAATTCGCTAGTGACTACCCCCGCACTTTTACTAACTTCGTTATCCAATGTTACTTCTTTTTGATTAAAACTAAACCTGAAAAACCATCTCAATATTCCACAACGGTTTAGATAAAGCTGTTTTTGTCTCTCAGAATTATGATCAAAACTATTGGGCTTGCTAGTTATATTGAAAAAATCGTATGCTGCATAGAAAATGTCACCCTCATCTGTGTTTAAATCAGTTTTAGAAAAATCCCAACTACATGTTCTCTTTTTGTTATCATCTTTCCTTAAAATATCATACAATGCCGGTTGTTTTTCAGCACTGATTTCTTGTTTTTTGACAAATTCAGATAGATTCTTAAGCAGATGATTAGTATTAATGAATTGTTTAAACAGCCATTTGTCATCAGGAATTTTGCTATCAACTCCACTAAGAAAATCATTCATTTTATCATAATCCTTTTCTGTAAAGTCTTCGATGACTTCCTTCATTCTATCAAATTCATATTGTTTCAATTCAAAACCCTGTTTGGATTCTGATCTCGTCTGTGTAGAACCTTTGACTATATTATTTCTGTCATTTGTGTTTTTGATTTCTTCAGATGTATTCATGATATTGGGCATTTGTTGATGTGCAAATATAGTGTGTTTTTTTTAGCCATGCAAGAGTTAAGAATGTTTTTGTATTTGTAATATTTGTGTTAATGCCCTCGGGTAAATCTTTTCAAGTAGGTTTCATTTGGTTCTCGTTGCTTTCATTTAGGATGGGATTCTCGGTTTTGTCCTCAATCAAGTGAACGATGATAGGTTGTGTCTCATACTCAGAGGGGATAGTGATGTTCAGTTGTGTGTTCCAGTAATAATAGGTCAGTGTCTGTTCCACTTCGATTCTCTTAAGCAGGAAATTCTTTTTCCCGTAAGACATGTCCACCTTGAAGGGCTTGTATTTTCTCACCTTCATGTAGAAACTCATGTGCCTTTCCTGATTATCCTGTAGGTTGGAATGTTCGTCATTCGGATATCTTATTGGCTTTTTAATGGTGATGTTAACGTAAATCCTCTGTTCTGGCATCTCAAAAGCTGGAGGCGTTTTATACTTGAAGTGAAGAGTTGAGTCTGGCTTGTTCCATTCCTTTCGCAAGAGAGCTGTGAGACTGATAACGGCGAATATGGATATGAGTTGAATTTTTCTACTTTTGTCTTCGTCGTTCAGATGTGTTGGCAAGTCTATGTCAGTAAGAAGGGTCAGGAACTTTGTGAATTGTCCCGCTGATGGACAAACCTCCGATAGTTCCTGCAATCTTATGCATCCGAAGTGGGTTAGGATTTCGTCCATAAAGGGCTTGATGCTAATAATGTTTTGGAATGTTATAGTATCGTTGGTCAGTATTTCGATTATTTGATTCCTTTGGTTTCTCTGTTTCTCTTCGGTAATGGCCCAGAACTCCTCAAAGCCCAGCATGAGGTCTTTTTCATTGTTTCGGTCTGCTTCTTCGAATTGCCATGAGAATTTCCGCTCATCGTCTTCAGAAATGAATTCTAGCAAAAATCCCATACCGAAATCATTGTTGTTGATGTCGCAATGGTTGATAAAAGTGAGGATAGATGTAAAGTGTTTGCGACAAAATTTTGCCTTGATTAGATTGTCTTTCATTTTTTATTAACAGTTTGAGAGTCGTTAGGTTCAATCATTTTGTGTAAGGTTTATTTAGTTTTCTTATTGTCTTTATTCAATGCATCTGCAATGTTCTGTCGTTCAATTTGGTTTGCCCTTCAGTTGCACAGCAATAGGGGATTGTGATCACGTTGGGATTGTTCAATAGTATTACCTCTTTGTTCATGGTTTTGGGTTTAGCTTGAAGCTAAAGGAGACCTTCATTGCCGATTATGCCTCGATGAATTTTACGTCCACTGACACTCACATGGTTGGGCATCCTTGAGTATCTTGCATATCAGTTTGTGACACTTACCTTTATTTACTGTAATCTAACCCTTTTGCGGACTGGCAGAAAAATGTGTTTCTTTCGTTTTTAAATATTTGTTGATGATATTTTTCAATAAACTTCCCTTTTTCTTCTATGTTGCTGGTTGTCAGCCATTCCCGCAAGTACGTACGCTTCCTGCGGGAATGACGTTTGTTCTAGCCCTTAAGATGAAGTGCTGTTTTTGCTATGTCGCGGAGATAGTCGTTTCCTTCATCGCCACAGCAAGGTCGATTTTCCTTATCTCGTCATTGGAGAGCGGTTTGAGTTGCAGGATTTCATCGGCTACCTCCACACGCACCATCTCTGGCTGGTACATCGAGTTGGTCCTGACCATGACGCAGTGCTTTTGTAGGTTGTTGAGATCGCATGGCTGAACTCCGAGCATGGCTGCTGCGTATTCCCTATCTTTCTCAGAGATAACCCTTAGAGAAAAGGAGTTACCGCAGAGGTCAGTCGCCGCCTGATCGATTCGTGATGGAATCTGATCTATCACGACAACAGATATCCCCCTAGACCTTCCAACTGCTATTAAATCGGCAATGTCGTTCCTGACAATTTCGTTGAGGATGGGAGAGAGAACCGAGTGTGCCTCTTCCAGTAAAAGACAGTGAGTGGTCTTAGGGGTAGTCGCCCGTTGTTGCATCCACATCCTGAAGTGTGAAATGACGAAATAAGTTAGGAGTGATACCATCTTCTGTGTGGGAACGTCACCTATCTCGATTACGGCAGGTTTTTCCATTAGCTTGCTGATGTCAAAGGCTCTTGCTTTGCTTTTGCGATAATTAGGACCAGTGAAGCACCGGAAGAGTGTTTCCAACCTATTCCTGCCTGCTTGAACGAAGTTTTGTGCTTGGCCAATAAAGTGCTGGCCCTCCATGAGTTTGTCGTAAAGCGCAATGAAAAACCCCATGTCCATGTTTCTGAGCTGTATAGCCTTGTAGTAAACCTGTCTGATGTAATCTGGAAGGGGAGAATCTTGAGGCAATGGTGTCGCTAATCCGAGCAAATCTAGTACGACCTCACACCAATCGTATGGGTTGCAGTTTTTAGGTGGAATCAGTGGGTTATAACCACGTAAGGAAGGGATTACCCTCATTTCAGGGAAGATGGCTTTGAGCGACCGGTATTCCCGTTTCGGCTCAATCACAAGGAAGGAAATTCCCTGTTTGGCATATGCCTGTGCGAGTATAGAGTTTACGAGTGTACTTTTTCCGTATCCAGCAGCGCCAAAAACGCACGAAGACGACCTCCAATTTTCTTCCGTAAAGCATAACTGCATACCAGTTGTGCTGTTGTAGATGTGCCCTATGGTTACGTCGTTGGAGTCCGATTCTGGAAGAGCCTGGCGATAGCTTCCGAATCCCGAGATAAGTGATGCACCTTCTTCGGGGCAGTAAGGCAAAGTAAGCAGGCAGCTGTGCTCTTTTTCGTGGTAGTCGAACCATTCCACTCCCTGGCTTGCCCTCATCATGAGCTGGCTAAATGCGAAGTCCGTTTCGCGGGGGATTCCGTTCATACTGGTGATAGACACGGCAATGCGGAGCATGCCGCTTCCATTCCCGCACAGCTGGACATTGAGGACTCCTCCGTTTGATTTCTGGATACCTGTCACCAGTACCAGTAAGGCTGTCTTGTCGAGGACGGCCATGGCTGTCCCCCTGCTTGCGTTTGCTGTCTGGATGTTGGATGTGGGGCTCAGTGCGTATCTCAGCATTCCATGTACCTGTTCACTGTTATGAGCCTTCATGTGATTGATGTAATTAGTCACATAGTGGTACTTGTTTGCGGAAAGCCATGCGCAGATGGTGCTCTCCAACTTTTCTTTCTCTTCACCGTTTACCATGATGTTTACCCTTAGGTTAGACTCGGTACTATAAAACCACTCGATAGAAATTTGGAATCTTTGTTTTTTGAACACTCCTGCTATCATCTCTGAGAGACTGTGTGGCTCTGTTGGAAAATGATTAATGGTTATCATAGTCAAAAAAAATTATAGTTAATGTGTGGTTGTATTTGGTTTGTTGGTAAGTTGTTTGGTTATTTTGTTTGTAAGTAATATGAGACGGAATGAGAAACAAGGTTCAGTTATCGTCATCTCCATTGTCCCATGAGTCATCCTCACAGCAGTCATCCCATGAGTCATCCTCACAGCAGTCATCCCATGAGTCATCCTCACAGCAGTCATCCCATGAGTCATCCTCATTGCAGTCATCGAACGAACTCTCCCATGAATTCTCGACATCCTCAAGCTGGAGGTAGTATTCCTCATCCTCTATTAGACAATTTATGTCTGCAGGTTCGAGAGTGTTGTCATCATTGCCGTAGTTGTCAATGTAGCTTTCCCAAAAATTTTGTGTGTCATCACTCTGAAGATAGTACTCCTCTTCGTCAATAAGATCATCAAGAGAATCCGTATTAATGTCATCACTATCCTCGACAGAATCACCAATGTAGCTTCCCCAATAATTATGTGTGTCATCACTCTGAAGATGGTACTCCTCTTCGTCGATGAGATCATCAAGTGAAACCGTATCAATGTCATCACTATCCTCGACAGACTCACCAATGTAGCTTTCCCAATAATTATGTGTGTCATCACTCTGAAGATGGTACTCCTCTTCATCAATCAGACCGTTGATATCAGCATGGTTTGGATCAATGTCATTAACACCAGTTTCAGGGTCTGTGTTTCCGTCATTGCCGTAGAGAATTTTGTCCTCTGCTTCAAGGTAATCTAGCCATCCCTGTGTAGGTTTGTGTCTCAGGTCATCCACGGAGTCCACTTGGACTAAGTCGTTGAAATTCCCCTGTAGGTGATATTCCATTCCTCCACCTGGCATGTCAGATGTAGGCTGTACTTCTGTGAATTCGAGGATATCGCTTGTCGCTTCGCAGATGGTATTGTTGATAATATGCCCTTCGTCATCTACAGAAATATGTCCCGAGGCAACTTCTGACGCAGTGTTTCTGACGGGTTTACCATCCATATCAAGAAAGTCATGTTGGGAGAGGCTCAATTCGCATCTCGCAGAGATTGGGTTAGCTGGGTTTATGTTGGTGACATAGCTCCCTTCCAATTCAGAGTCCCCTCCGAAGACCCTATACACAGGAATGTCGACAGATTCACGGAGGCTGAGTTCATCATCTAAGTAATACATATCCTTTTTATTTAGTTATAAGTATTGGTTGTGACATACTGTATGCGGCAGTCCTCTGCCTGATAGCCCGCTTTTTCAAGGATATCATCCTTGATGGTGAAGTGGTGAATGAATGAGGGGTTGTTTGCTCTATCATTGAGCACAGAATCAATTTCTTCCGAAATTCTGTTCTGAATAGCGTCGAGAAAAGTCTTTGTGTTGGCCTCGTTCGTGAGAAGGAAGGTAAAAAGTCTTTCTGGATTCACCTTTGCGCGGATATTTACATGGTATGATAAGTTTCTGTCTAGGCCACCCTCAGTTATTGTATGGTTGACATCTAGTGAGTCTAACCGTTCTCTCTGGATATAAATGCCCCTTACTTTATGACTTAGAGACCAATACCATGGAAAAAGGTGAATCCACGATGTGAGATCATCAGTGTTTTTGGATAATAAGTATCTCTTAGGCTTAATCCAGGAGAAGAGGAGTGGAAAAAAACCAGATTTTGGTTCAAAAAGCATGACAATGGTGTATTCTTTAGTCAACTCATATTTTGGGAATAGGCCAAATCCCCCAAATTCTAAAGATTTGCCTGCGAAAGACCATGAGTTAGCTGTTAGTGATTGTGCCATTGAGATGTGGACGTGATTATTAATGATTGACATAGAAATTAGTATTTAGGATAAATGGTTTGGTTTTATTGATGATTTTGTTTAGGACTGAGTCAATGCTCATATGTCTTAGATTATAAGTTTCTTTGTGCGGTATTTAGTAAATTGTTGTTGGAATTTAAATGCTATAGGTGGAGGATTTTCATTTGTCTTATGATCTGTCATGTCCTTATTTTTGAATTGTTTGATATTTTTTGTGCAAAAATAATGGTGTCCGCTAAATGGTCTTAATGCCCCATAAGTACAGTTTTTTAGACAAGGTAAACCACTGTGAAATTCGTACTATTTGGCTGTCGCTAAAAATGTCCCCATCAAACAGAGCTTAGCCTGATTTGGAAGGCTTAATTGGACGTTATTATCGTTAT
>AUXO018166486.1_pt1 | contig 10508 bp, 6 predicted proteins | sample 768731 | NCBI WGS metagenome assembly AUXO01 (sample SAMN02715735, study PRJNA202380) | gut metagenome | biome: sheep rumen | host: Ovis aries | place: New Zealand: Palmerston North
GGAAATAATTTTACAAAAGTATAATTGTGATCTAATACCCATATTTTATTATTGGTACTATCACATAAATAAATTAATTCATTATCGGTTGCGACATCAGTTAATTTTCCAAAGCTATATAAACTTGAAACTAAATTATTATCTTTATCAACTAAATTAGATGCATCAATGCTGTTAACCGCAACTAATGCTTCAGCTGAAGAAATGACATTACCTTTAGGATCATAATTATAAGCAGCTTGAAAATCAATTTTAAAACTAATTAAATAAAGGAATAAAATACATAAAATTATATATATCTTTTTCATTATTTTATCCCCGATGTAGCCATAGTTTCCAGCATCTTTGACTGGTTAACAATAAAGACAGTAATTGGTATGATTAACATTATAACGGTAACTGCTGCCGCTGTTCCAGTTCTGGCGATACCACCAGAAACAATTTGACTTAAGGCATAACTAAATGGTTTTAAATTTTCCGTAAAGATATAATTACCACCATCAGTTCCCCATAATTGTTGGAATAATAAAATTATTAATGTAAGCCAAGCCGGTTTTACCATTGGCATGATTATTGTCCAAAAGATTTTCCATTCACTAGCACCATCCATCTTAGCAGCTTCAATTAAATCATCAGGAATATTAGTCATAAATTGTCTCATTAAAAATAATCCTAATGTAAAGCCCCAAGCTGGAATAATAATTGATAATTGCGTATCAAGTAAACCTAATTTACTGATAATAATATAAGTAGGAATACTTGTAACAATTGGTGAAAACATTAATGAATAAACGATTAATTGATTAATTACTTTCTTACCTACAAAATTGTGTTTTGCAAGAGGATAAGCACATAATGACGCAAATACTACATGACCAATTGTACCAACTAAAGTAATCAATAAAGTATTAACAAAATATCTACTAATCGGTATTTGTGAATTACTCATTAAATTAAATAAATCAACAAAATTATCCAAAGTAAAATTCCGTGGAAATAATTTAGGTGGGAAAATAAATAATTCCGATAATGGCTTAAATGCGCTGAATAATGCAAATACCAGTGGGAAAGCACTGAATAACGCAAACGCAAATAAAACAATAAATAAAATTAAATCACCATACCAGCTTCGTGATAGTCTTACACGGCGGTATTTTTTATTTTTTGTTTTCTTTAATTCTAAATGCTTTCTTCTAACTTCATTTAATTCATCAAAATTAATATCATTATTTTTTTCTTCCATTATGATCCCACCTTTCTAATAATTTTTTGAATGATTAGATTGGATATTAACATCATAAGGAATAAGATTACCGCAATCGCCGAAGCATATCCCATTTCCAGTCTTGTAGAATTGGTTGAACCGAAATCGACAATATGTGTAACTAAGGTATGAGCTGCATATTCAGTCGATGGCATTCCAAATAAGGATATGGAAACCATTCCGATACCAAAACTATTTGTTATCTGCATTACCGCCCCAAATAAGAGTTGTGATTTCATTTGCGGTAGAGTAACATACCATAATTCTTGCCAACGATTCTTAATACCATCGATGGCAGCTGCTTCATATAAAGTACGATCAACTGTTTGTAAACCAGCTCTAAATGATAAGAAGCTAACGCCTAAGCTTAACCATAATTGAACAATTATTAAAATGATTAATGAATATTTAGGATTCGATAACCAATAAATTGGTTCATTAATAATCTTCATCGATAATAAGAAGGAATTAATATATCCATATCGATCGGATGAAAATAACAATTGCCAAATAAGGAATGCATTACCTGATATCGATGGTGCGTAGAAGATTAATGTCATAAAACTTCTAATTTTTCTTGGTAATTCATTGATTAACCAAGCGAATAAGAAAGCCATAATATAAGATAATGGTCCGGTAATAACAGCTAGAATTAAAGTATTTTTTAAAGCTATTAAGAAGACTTCATCAGATAAGAATAAATTAACATAATTATCAAGACCAATAAATTTTGGTGCTTGCAGCATATCATAATTAGTAAAACTGAAATAGAAAGAAAGAATTACTGGTAGAACCGTAAAAGTAATAAAGATGATTAAATATGGAGCCATTAAGCAATAAGATACAGCACTTTTTTTTAGTCTTTTAGTAAAATTTTTATTATCTTTCATCGACTAGCCCTAACTCTTTCTGCTTACGACTAAGCTCAGCATCTATTTTTAAACAATAATTGAATAACGCATCACCTGGTTTCGTACCTTCATTTAAAATATTTCTAAATGCATTATCAATATAACGGCCAACAATATAATCTCCGGGAACTGTTGGTATACCTACCGCATATTTGCGTTGTTCTTCAATTATTTTATATTCACGTGCCGACCAAGGTAATATTTTAAATGCTTCAATATTGGCAGTTGGATATCTAGCAGCGGAACCAAGAATTGATTCCATACCTCTTGCGTAAGCACTTTGAGCTGGTGAATCTAACCACCATTTAACAAATTCCCAACTAGCATTTAAATGTTTAGTTGAAGATGTAATGATTGTTCCATTAGAACTTGCCGCTGTTGCATAATTATTTACACCATCAATATTATATCCTGGAAGAAGACTAAACGACCAGTTACCTTTAATTTCTGGAGCCGAAACTGATAATGTATTATAAGTAGTTAAACTAGATACACCAATTGGCATTTCCCCAGTTCTAAATCTATTGACAAACGATGCGTCAACATCAAAACCATAATTCTTATAGAAATTAACAAAATCAAAAAATGCTTGTTGACACTTTGCTTCCATTAAGCCAATTTTCTTACCATCATTTAAATATAAAGAACCACCATATTGAACAATCATTCCATATAATAATGGACTTAAGGCCCCACGCGAATTAGGTAGATAATAATCTAAATATTGTCTTTGTAATTCAGGTAATAAATCTAATACTTCGTTCCAATTAGTTGGAACTTTTATTTTACCTTCATCATCTACTAAACCAATTTCTTTAAAGATATCATTTCTAACAAATTGTAATTGAAAATCTTGTGTATCAGGTAAAGCGTAACATGAATCTTTATAACTAAATGGAACAAGTGCACTTGGATAAAATTTATTTTTATATTCATCAAAATCACTAAATTTTGCTAAATCAACAACAGCATTTCTAATACCCCAGTTAACTGGAATATTACTACCAACACCAATAGCAACATCTGGTCCATTACCCGATAAAATAGCTTTTAATAATACTGATGATGATACTAATTTTAAATCGACATTAATATTTTTTTGAATTGTAAAACTTTCATCAATTAAACTTCTCAATAATTGTGATTGATCACGACCTGTCATAATCCAAACAGTAATTGTTTCACCATCAACCTCAACACTACTTTTTAAAGATGTATCAGCTGTATAAGAACCAATTAATAAAACAAATTCATGAGCAAGGCGTTGAAAGAAATTAATTGATGGTTTAGGTAATTTATAATCTTTCCCATGTACTAATATATAATCAATCGCAAGAGGTTGACTAGAAACAGTCATCACCCAAGTACCTAATGCGGTAATATTATTTTCAAGACTCGCAAGACCGATTTGAATTTTTCTTTCACTTTTTTTAAATTCTTTTAATTGATCAAGAGTTGTTTCAATACTTGATATTAAAGAACTTCTTTCACCTGCAATTCTTATTACTTCTTCTAAAGAATATTCAAGATTATTAATGCATTTATCAATCGTATCTTTTAATCCATCAATCGATGCATATAATTGATAATCTTGATATTGATATGGATTTACTCCTGTTCTCATTATTACTTTTCGATAAATCCAGTTCAAATCCGCAATAACTTGATTGATAACGCGAGCTGGGCTTGCGTATGAACCAATTACATTTTGTAATTTGATGATATTTTTACCTTTATTTAAATGGAATAAATAAGGCTCATCACCACCAATAGTAACATTTTGCCAATCGGATTTATAATTAAAACTAATATCTAAACATTCTTTAAATGGTACTTTACCATTGATATATAAACGACGATTGGCTTGTAAACCACGATGATAATTTTGTAAAGATTTAAATGTTAATACATATAAGCCCTCTTCTTCAACATCTATTTCCCAACTTATCCAGTCACCCGCAATACTCCAGTTATCACCACCAATTGCGTTATAACGCGTTAAAAATTTAGCGTATGGTTCAACCTTATAAGAATTATAAGTTGCGATTGGATTAAGAGTTGCTTGATTATGTTCAAAACTATTTTCAGCTTGAATCTTACAAGCTACATCATTTAATTTTTTTTCTTTTAAGCCTGATTCATTATTTAATTTGTTATAAGTCTTATAATCAACTATTTCTTCAGCTTGGAAAAGGGTAATTTTACTAATTACTACTGGTTCACTAACCCCTACTAAAGTTAATTTATTAATACCTTTTTTAAAATAAATCAAATATGGTTCATCATAATAACCATAGACATCACTTAATATTTCAGTATTCCAAATTTCTTTTTCTACTGAAGCTGGTTTTTTATCATGACGACCTTCAACTCTTTTATCTTCAACTTTAAATTCATCAACCCAAATTCTTGATAAAGTAATTGCGGATAATTCTTGAAACTGGTATTCATCATTAATCAAAAGTCCTCTTTGAATACTAGAACTTCTTCCTGATATTGTATAATAATCAATCTTAATATTGTAATAGCCTTCATTATCTACATCAACTAAATAACTAAGATTACCAGTTTCAGGAATTAACAATCCGGTTATACCTTCAAATGTTTCTGTTGTAACATCTTCACCAAAATCAACATCAATAAATTCTTCATAATCTAAAGCGTTAATTTCAATAACATCATTTGGTCTAATAACTTCATTATCTAAAATATCTTGATAATCTAAACCAATATCACCTGAATGACTATAAATCGATCCTTCATAATTCTTTGCTTTAAAATTCGGTTTATTTAAGCCTTCTAAGAAAAAGATAAAGCCAGCAATTAAAACAATAATAATACATATTGAAACAATTCTAATCATCTTTTTCATGACTAATTTCCTCCTCTTCAAAGTATAATTTTGGATTTAAACTATTTTTATCAACAGGTAATAATAATAAATATGTTGGTTTTAAAAAAAGATAACCAAGATAGAAAAATAATGATAATAAAATAATTAATCCGGCATAAAATGCTACAGCAATTATAAAACTAAAAGCTACTAAAATTAAAAACAATATTATCATTCTTAATAGAACAACTAATATTAATTTAAAGGCATATTTTATCATTTTAATATTACTTAAATATGGATAAAATACAAAAACATAACAGCTATTGATTAACGCAATTACACAAATAGCCATTATTAATAAACTTAAATAATATAAAATAATAAAAAAGATTGTAGTGTTTTCTTGTAACCAACTAAAATAATAAAATACATTTATTACTTCTAATCCAATTAGAATAATAAAAAAGATATTTAATATTATTGTTTTTTTATATGTTTTAAAAAATACTTTATAATAATATTTAATGATATCTTTAAAGCTTAAATCTTCTTCCATTTTAATAATCGATACCATTGATACTAAACTGGGAATTAAGCTAAAGATTCCTAATCCTAAAGTAATAGAAAAGAGAGTGATTATATTTAATATGATTAGCTGATAAATTTTATTAACAACTTTGATTAATAACGATTTCTCATTATTCAAAATAATCACCCTCTTAATTTATTTAATTATTCTGCGCTTACTTTATAAACTACGGAATAGTTTGTGTTAGCTAAGTCTACTTTAGTATCTTTAATACTTTCATCATCAACCGCAAGTCTAGTATTGATTAACGCATTAGTATTAGTATTAACAAACATTAATACAGCTTGAGTTAATTGAACTTTACTACCTGCATTTGTAATGATTAAGATAAAATCATCATCACTAATTTCTTGATCAAGATTTAAGAAATTACCTCCACCTGTTGTTGCGTTTACTGTATTATTATTCCAAGTAGTTGGAGCAGTAACATTATAATCACCATCGATTTGAGCCACTTTAACGAAGCCATAACGAATTTGTTTAACTTTCATATCTTTACTTAATACGATAATAACACCATTTTGCATGAAAGGTATTTTAGCATTATTATTGTATTTATCAGTATTAGTTACATATTCTTTTAATGCATCTTTATAAACTGAACCAGTAACTAGTGAACTTACAGCATCAGTTAAACGACAAGCAGCACCAGAACCACTATTATATAAAATGCTCTTAACATTTACATTAACTTTAAGTTCATTAGTACCATCTGATAATACTGTTTCCACGCTTAATGTCTTTTTAGCTTTAGCACTATCACTTAATTTAGGATCACTTGATAAAGCTTTAACAGCTACATTTACGCTTGTAACATTAGTACCGCTAGCACCAGTTTTACCAAATGATGTAACATAATCTAATAGATCAAATTCTGTTTTAGTGATTGTATCTACTAATACATCATCAAGATAAATTTCATAACTAGATGCCTTATCAATTGCTTCCCATGATACTTTTGTTCCTTCTACACTAAGAACAATATCAGATAAAGAATGAGCATTCTTAACTGAAACTGTTGGATATGTAGTAATAGTATGAGCAGAACGCCATGGTTGATTAGCAGAAGTATTTGATGCTGTAAATGCACCCCAGAAATGATGAGCTAAGATATCACGGCCAAATACATTATAGCCTGTACCATCAAGAGTAAGGGACATTGTACCTGATTGACGACCAATAATCATCTTATCGCCTTCAGCTAATGTTGCAAGTAATGGCGCAATTTGCGCATTATTATTAGTATAACCAACACTTGCAGGAGTAACCCATTGATAATTGATATAAATATCTAAAGTAGCTAAAATATTAATTAATGATTTAACTACACCTTCTTTATCAATAACAACGATAAAGCCAAATGCTTCATTATAAGTTGTACCAACTAATTTATATGCATCAGTGATGTAATATAAGAAACTCTTTCCAGAATAACCGATTTCAGTTGTTAGATTTCTTCTTGATGGGAAATAATCTTCAACAGTAGTTTCAATTACAGGATATGATGCATCACCAATAACTAATAATTTTTCTGCACTACAATTATAAACTACTTGATTAGTTGGGTCAGAATCTAATGTTTCAATTTGATCACCTAAAGCTACACCATAAATAAATGCATTATAAACTAATGAATTTAATTTATCAATAGTAGCTAAATCAATTGATTCAGCAGTAAATGTACCTAAATCAGTTACATCAACTTGTTTAGCATATAATTGAATACCAGTAGCACCTTCAGGTAATGTGAATGTTAAAACTGAATCAGTTAATGTAATAGTAGGTGCAGTTAATTTAGTAGCGTTAGGTAAAGTATATTCAACAGCATTTGATTTTGGAGAATCACCATAATAACGAATATCTTTAGATTTTGCAACTACTTCAAATACATATTTAGTTCCTGCTACTAAATCTTGTTCAGCTAATGCTAGAGAATTTTTAGTAACATTTAGATAGAATTCACCATCTTTATATACATCATAGCTTCCAGCACCAGCAACTTCTTCCCAAGTTAATACATGTTTAACAACACTAATAACTGGAGCAGGCATATCATCTGGTTTAGGATAATATGATTGAGAATCTTCAACGATTGAAACTTTAGCAGCTTTTAATAAATCATTAGCTTCACCTTCTACTAAATCCCAAGTTAATGCACCACCAGTAAAGCCTGTAGCTAATAAATTAGATGCTAAGAAAATCTTTGCAGTATCTAAATTACCACCAAATGGTGAACCACATAGAAGTACATAACCACCTTCAGGAATGAATGTTTCAAAGCCACCGCCTAAGATACCAACTTTAGCATTTGATGGAGTTGTAGAATCGATGAATGTTAAATCTTGACCTTTAAGTAAGTCATATTCACCAGTTTCAAGTAATACTGCTTCAATTGCGTAAGCTGCATTTCTTACTCTTACAACTTTAAAATCTTTATCAAGAATTACGGCAATACCCCAAGGTAAATATGGAGCACCACCATTTTTAGCATAAGCAGCTTGGTAATCAGTGAAAGCTTGATCATATTCAGCTTTAGTATAAACGAATACTTTATCTTCAAAACGAAGTAGCATACCGCTTCCTTCATCATTTAATTTTTCAACTTCACCAATGCTTGCAGCATGAGTATTTTCACCAATTTTAATAACATCTTCGATATAAACAACTGCTGGAACGACAGTTAATTTCTTTGTTCCAACTCCTTCATTACCACTACTATCAGTAGCGCTATATGTAATTGTATATTCACCAGCAACGTCTTTATTGAAACCGCCATTATCTTTTACTTTTACTTCTAATTCAGTATCATAATTATCAAGTGCATTTAAATATTCAAAATTTAATAAATCAACATCTGAATATTGTAGTACTTGACTTGCAGGTAAAACGCCTTCTAAAGATGCATATTCAAAATATGGAGCAATCTTATCAACAACATCTACCTTTCTCTTGGCAGTTGCGACATTGCCATCTTTATCTGTTGCTGTATAACTGATTTCATAACTACCAACAACATTGTAATCAAAACCATTTAAATTAACGACTACTGTTGCATCAGCTATGTTAACAACAACATCTTTCATACCCAAGAAATCATCTTGAGTCGTTTTAGTTTTAACATTGACTTCTAATTTTTCAAGATATCCATCTTTTAAATCTTCGAATGCAAGTTTAGTGACATTATCTACACTGTCACATGCAACTAGACCAATGATTACGACTAAAAACATTGCAAATAAACTTAATTTTTTAATCATATGTTCCTCCTCTGATTATTTTTATTTACATTAATATTTTAACACTTGTCTAGACAAATATCAACATAAATGATAAGAAATGTCTAGACAAGTTAAGCAAAACAAAATAACGATAGAAAAATCTATCGTTACTTATCATATTTAGATGTTTCTGGATGAATACTTACCTTTTCTCCACCACTATTTTCGTTATAATTTTCAATAGTAAATGCATCATCTAGTGGCGCATTGATGACATATTGTAATTCTTTCACAAAAGGATATTTATATAATTTACCATTATGCATTTTATATAAATAACAATTATGCCATACAGCACTGCTCATTTTCGCATTAGTTCTAATAGTTGGTTTACCTTCATTACCAAATTGATCAATCGAATTTACTCTCTTAAATTCAGCTTTTTTTACACCTTGTCCTTCTGATGAAAAAATAGGGCTATAGAATGTAGAAGGCATATCATTCTTTAAATGATATCTCTTTCTGATATTTACATATTTTTCAATAGTAGTTGGTTTAACTACTTCAATACGCATTTGTAAATAATTAGGAATTGGTGAATATACTTTTAAACGTATTACATCACCTGGAAAATAATAATAACCAAATTCTTTAGGATTTGTTACATTCCAAGAATTGACATTAATTACATTAATACAACCATCTTTTTCAACTCTATCTTTGTAAATATAGCGCCAAAAAGGACGATATCCAAGTTTAGGATGTGATTGATCTAATTGATAACTTGTATCAGTAGAATCATACATAATATTATATCCTACACCACAATCACTTTCTAAATCAGCTTTTCCACCTACATAAACACCAGGATTATCCATATAGCGTTTTTTACCATCAAGATTAAATCTTTTCTCATCTGGAGTAAATTCTCCAAGTTCAATTTCAGCTTCTAATCCTAACCAATTATCGATAGGCGCAACAACTTTATGATACCAAGCTCCTAAAAATATTGGTTGAACATTTAGTTTTAATGTTCCTAAGTCTTTTAAATCGCCAATTTCTACTTCATCAAACATTGATGTATCAACATAATTACTATCAAGTGATGGAACAACATTTAATTTTAACATAATAATCTCCCTAAATTTATTTTATGCCGATATTATATACTAGATTTTTTATTATTTCATTAAAAAAGATTTTTTTTATAATAATAAAATGGTAAATTGTTACATTTCGGATTACAATTTACACCAGAATGAGCAAATTATAAAAATAAGAGCCTAATGGCTCTTATTTAAATTAGTACTGTAAAAAATTAAAGTGATTTAGTATACCTTTTTTTGTTTAATGTAAATAAAAATTCCTTGTGATAAAATAAAAGCACCAAAGCATTTTTTAATCACAAGGATTTACTTTATTATATCTTTAACAGAATAATATAATCCATAGCAGGCATCTTCTAATGAGCATACTAGAAATTTTCTATTGATAAAATGCAACTTTATTTCTTGATAACATTTGAAATTAAGCAATTACGTAAAAAATCAAATGATATCTATGAAATAGTAATATCTATTTTTCCACTTAAAAAATCAATGATATTTATATGTGTTATACCATTTCTACTAGTATCGATTGGATCTAATGAAAATACATATTTAGGTGAAGCATCATGTATATTTTTAAA
>AUXO010062631.1_pt1 | contig 10506 bp, 6 predicted proteins | sample 768731 | NCBI WGS metagenome assembly AUXO01 (sample SAMN02715735, study PRJNA202380) | gut metagenome | biome: sheep rumen | host: Ovis aries | place: New Zealand: Palmerston North
GTTCCGATCCGTTCCTCTCTACGGAAGTGCTGCCACCCGGTTCCGATGCATTCCTCTCTCCCGAAGTACCGCCACCCGGTTCCGATCCGTTTCTCTCTTCAGCCGTATCAGAACTCCTCTCCGACAGGATCCCTTCTTCGGGAAGGTACTCTCTCCCGTCCGATATGTCGTAATAATTCCTATCCCCCTGCGGCGCCTCATATTCCTCTCCCTCTCCCATCTGTCCGTATTCATCAAATTCTTCCTGTTCCGTTCGGCCATACTCTGAAACGACAAAAACATAAGAATAGGCTGCATCAGGATTAGAGATGCTGACAGTCACCTCACTCGTACCGGCAGCGACAGCAACGATCTGTTTTCCGTTCTCTCCCAGTCCTACTATATCCGGGTTTTCTATAAAGATCTCATATTCCTGATCCTCCCGGAGATTCATAAGACAACTCAGGGAATATAGTTCGCCTCTGTACAGAAATATCTCCCCGTCTGCAAAAGCCCCCTCCGTATTTAAAAGCAGGAGAATGACCAGCAGTACGGAAGAGAACAGACATTTTACACGCCTGTCCCGCCTCTTTATCGAACTTCTTCTTTCTTTATCACTCTTCCTGTTCAATTTGACTCCTCCCTGTTATTAATCCCGATTCCCAAATCTGCCACTGTCGCTCTCATTTCATCAGAAATTCCCGGAACTCCCATCGCTTCCTCATAAAATCTGAGAGCACTTCCCGTATCCCCAAGCATCCTGCAAAGTACCGCGTCATCTCTGTACAGAAGAAAAAGATCGACGATCGCCTCACGCTTCTTCAGGAACTTCTCATACTCTGCATCATCTGACAGACAGGTACGGTATGCGTCAGTGCGTTCACTCTCACCCGGGGCTGTACAACCTTCTATGATCTTTGCGCTGTGTCTGAGCCCGTAGAATTGATTTGTAAGTTCTGAACGCACTTCGTCATCAAGCTCTTTGAGAAGATATTCCGAATTCTCAATATAGGCGACAGCTTTTACAGCGCACTCAGAGGCTGCCCCGGCTGTATTGAATGATTGCGCTTTGTCTGCATGACGGCTGTATAAATCGATCGCTTCAGATATGAGGGAAGAGGCATTTGCAAAATTGGTCTGTATTCTCTGCTCTGCATCGGCTTTCCAGGCATCCTTCAGGATGCCTCTCCCGGCAAAAAGAAGCACGGACAGAAGAGAGACCGCAATCAGAGCAGAGCAGACCGGACGAATTAATTTACGGATCTTCATGCATTTTTCAAATGCAGTCATCATCTCTCCCGCATCCTCATACCGATTGTCAGGATCAGGATCGGAAGCAGTCCGGCATATCTTCCTTACCTGATCAAATATTTTTCTGTCAGGGAAAGACAGTTTTTTAAGATCGATAGAATCCAGCAGAAAATCGATCGTCCTGCCGATCGCGTATACATCACCTCTCATGGAGCAGACGCCTCTGTACTGTTCCGGAGGCGCATAGCCTTTCGTGCCCATCGGAACCATTCCGCTCCTCTCCCCGGCAACAGCAAGATCAAAATCGATCAACTTAATTTTTCCATCCGATGTCATGATAAAATTGGCAGGTTTTATATCCCTGTGTATGACCGGCACACTGCGGGAATGAAGATAGGCGACCGATTCGAGGATTTCCATGGAAGCGGACATCGCTTCGCTTAAAGTAATTCCTCTCCCCGCCCATTTATCAAGAGATGCGCCCTCAAAATAGTCAGTCACTTCGTAGAATTCATTTGCACCCTCTAGCTCCTCCACGATTCGCGGCAGCGAGGGGTGATCCAGCTCCCTCAGAAGAAGGATACCGTCCTTCCGGATATACCTTGCGGGAATTACTTTGACCGCCCACTTTTTTCCGATCCGCTCATCTACGACAAGATAAACGGAAGAACTTCCGCCGTGACCCAGGATGGAGAGCACACGATATTTCCCAATACTTTCCATATTCGACCTCACCTGTATGAAATTAAAAAGAATGCCGCGCAGATCATTTATGTGAAAATCGTATTGTTAAAATGAAGCGCGAATTATAAAAAGAGATTTCCGGACGAAATGTCCGCAGTGAACCCGGTCCATCTGCCACACAGACCGTGTGTCCGACAGACCGGATAAGATACGCATCAGATGCGATGCGCATTTTTCCGAATAAATTGAGTATAAGATAAGACTCTTTAAAAAGCAAGAAAAAGGCAGTCCGGAAACTGTATTTCCGGGCTGCCCGAATATCCTGTTACATATGATCCGGAGCCTCAAATCCGAGAATATCAATGCTCTTTTCGAGTACACGGAGCGTCACTTCCAGAAGGCTCAGATAACTCGCCCGACGAGCCTCATCGGACTCGGAGAGAATCTTCGTCTCATGATAGAAGCGGTTGAAATCATTGGCTGTGTCATAGATATACGCACAGATCTTATGAGGAGCAAGTTCTTCATACGCCTCTCCGATCACAGATCCGAATCTTGTAAGGTCGAGCATCAGGGCCTTCTCGACAGAAGCCGTCGGCGCGATCAGCTTGATTTCCTCCGGTCTGCATCCGCTGTCTTCCGCTTTCTCCAGAATAGATTTGATACGAACAATCGTATACAGAATGTACGGACCGGTATTTCCCTCGAACGCCGTGAACTTGTCCGTGTCGAACACATAATCCTTAGCAGCCTGATTTGAAAGATCTCCGTACTTGATAGCAGAGAGGGATACGATCTCCGCTGTCTTTTCCGCATCCTCCGCCCTCACATTTCTGTTCTCGCGGATCTTTCCGATCATTCCTTCATTGATCTCATCAAGGAGGGTCTCGAGTCTCATGACACCGCCCTCTCTTGTTTTGAACGGTTTACCGTCTCTCCCGTTCATGGTGCCGAATCCCACATGGACCAGCTCTGTTCGATCAGAGATAAGTCCGGCTTTTCTGGCAGCACGGAAGACCTGTGTAAAATAGAGCGACTGACGTTTATCGACTACATATATGATCTCATCCGGATCATACAGTTTTACTCTCTCTACGATCGTTGCCAGGTCCGTTGTATTGTAAAGAGACGCGCCGTCCGATTTCAGGACCATGCAGGGCGGTACTTTCTTCTTGTCCCCCGGTTCTTCGACATCAATGACAAGTGCTCCCTGATCATAGTGAGCAGTTCCCTCTTCCTTCATTTTCTCTACCATCGGAGCGATATACGGCTGTACATCGGATTCTCCTTTCCACAGATCGAAGGAAACGTTAAGCCTTGCATAATTCCGCTTAAGATCGGCAACAGACAATTCCATGATCTTGTTCCAGAGAGCTCTGTATCCGGGCTTACCTGCCTGAAGATCATGTGTCGCTTCCATGGCTTTCGCCTTATAATCTTCATCTATCTTGGATCTTGCAGACGCAGCCGGATATATCTCCTCCAGCTCACCGATCGTGAACGGTGCTTCCTGCGGATAGGCTTCGGGATCATCTCCCGCATTCTCTGAAAAATAGATGAGATCCGGTCTTCTCTCCCTTAATTCCGTAATGATGAGACCCATCTGCAGTCCCCAGTCGCCCAGATGGACATCACCGAGAACTTCGTTGCCGCATGCCCGGCAGAGTCGCTTTATGCTCTCGCCGATTACCGCGCTGCGGAGATGTCCGACGTGAAGCGGTTTAGCGACATTCGGTCCGCCATAATCAATGATGATCTTCTCGGGCGTTTCGACCTGAGGAATGGACAGATAAGGATCGCTCACCATTTTTTCAACATAATCCGCAAGGAATTCTTCGGTAATGTTAATATTGATGAACCCCGGTCTTACCACTTCCGCCGTAAAGACTGAACTGTCTTCACGATCTGTCTGCTTCAGCACATCATCGGCGATCAGGAAAGGAGCTTTATGGTACTGCTTTGCAGCGGAAAGAGCTCCATTGCACTGAAACTCACAGAGATCCGGTCGGTCGGAGAGACGCACAAGACCATATCCGGCATCATAGCCCGCTTTCTCAAAAGCCTCTCCCATTATGTCTGAAAGTATATTCTGTATTTTCTGCATTTATCTGCCCTCACCTAATCTAATGTCTTCGAATTCAAATCCCGCCCGAAAGAGTTTTCACGGAAATCATGTCAGCATCCGGCTGACAGCAGTCTGACCGGATCCGCGCCGTAAAAAACGCGATCAGAGCTGAGCGAAAAACTGCGCGATTGCAGGAATGACCTCAGCATTCTGACTCCAGATCGTATCCCACTGATCAATACTGATAGGACAATCTCCCACACCTGTCTCGATCGTGATCGACGGAATTCCGCATTCAAGGATAAAATAATCGCTGCATCCCGCTGTCTCCTGCTTGGCGGAGATGGTGGATTCCTTCGTATAGCCGGTCTGTGCGCTTACAACATCAGCCAGCTGTTCATCCAGAACATGAAGATCTCCTTTGGAGCCGTAATCCCAGTACACAAGCTCACCTTCCGAATGATAGGCGATCTGCCCGACACAATTGATGGCATCCTTGAGTGCGACAAGAGCTTTCGTCTCCGACTCGGATTCAGCTGACTCCCCTTTATACCGGCTGCAGGAAGGCTGGGACGTGCCGACAGTAGTATCCCACCCGCAGTCAAAATTGCGATTCAGATCAACACAGCGGGCATTGGCCTTCCATCCTCTGAAATAAGCGGTGATTTCCGGATCGCCCTTTCCGAGCATGATATCACTCTGCCAGCATTCATAGAGCCCGTTACGGATCGTCTGATTGCCGATCGCGTCAAATCCCAGAAGGGAGATCATAACACCGTCGGGATTCATCATGGGTATCAGATGCAGTCTGACTCCGTTCAGTATATCCGAATAGGATACTCCGTTGTACTGTGCCCCGTTGCTTAACCCCTTCAGCAGTTCTTCAATCTGCTTCATGCCTAAAATTGAATTTATATATTCTCTGGCATGCATGGAATATTGAATAATGACATCTTTTTCAGCTGCCGGATTGCCGATGACTACATCAAGCAGCTCTCTTCCGTCTGCAGTATATCCGAATCTGAGTATCGTCATTATATCCGGATATCGCTCCCGAAGAAGATAAAGATCTCTCTTCATCATATCGTGTGTATAAAACGTATCAGTAGTAGGAACGATATCTCCCTCCGGAGCAACGTCGGTCGCAGACGGGGTAAAAGTCCAGTTCTCGAACACCGTCGTGAGCTGGTCCGCGCTGTCGATACTGACAACACTGGAGGCAGGTGCTACCGTTACATCCCCTCCGACGCCATTTCCGGTTCCTGCAGCATTTCCGTCGACGCTGCTATCCTGCCCATGCGCACCGGCTGATCCGGAGGTACCGTTGCCGGAAGCTTGTCCTCCTTTCCGCACTGTACGGATGATCGTCCCTGAAACAGCAACGATCAGAATAAGAGCAGCTACGGTAATTCCGATCTTCATGAACAGAGATCGTCTGGCCTTCGATTCTTCTTCTTTCTTTCTGGCTGCATCAGCTCTGTTCTGCCTGCGAGTCTCCCGCTCTTCCTGAAAACCGTCTTCAGTCTCCATTCTTGCGGTCTCCTCGATAAAAGCATCCCAGTCAGTGACCCTCTCGGAACGAGTGCCTTCCCGCCTTCTGCGCTTTTTGCCGGGACGATTTGCAGATTTTCTTCCTGCAGCTGTTCCCGATTCATCTGTCCTTCTTCTCCGGGCTCTTCTCTCCTCACGAACTGTCTTCTTTGTTCCCGAAATGCTTTCAGACTCCAGGGGATCTGCATTCTGCCAGCGGTCGCCGACGAAGTTGCTTCCGTCCCAGCTTTCAGGCACTTCAACAGGCCGAACCTTTCTTTCCGGCTCTGTTCTTCTGCCTTTTTTCTTTTTCGCAGTCTGCCCGGCTGCTTTTTTGCTCCTTTTCCTTCGGGATTGGGCAGCGGCTTCTTCCCCTGCGTCCTCCCCGGAGCTTTCTATTCTACCGCGCGCTCTGCGGGAATCTTTTTTCTTCCCGCCCGCACGGCTGCTTTTTCCATTACGATGCTCACTTCTGCGTTCCCACGAGAGATCTCCGGCATCGTCGAGTGCTTCCGAGCGTTCAAGCTCCTCCAGATACTTGAATCTTATTTCTTCACTCATCGATTATTTCTGTTATCTTTCTCTTAATAATCCTGTTTTTCGTAATCTGAAACATTATAGCTTACTTCCGACGAATTGAAAACCCCTTCAAAAAGCAGGACCTGACGAAGTTTTTCTCATTTCTCCCTGTTCTTTTTGTTATAATTATCAGGAATTTCCTCTCCCCAGGGCGTACCGTCCAGGTCATACGGCGTAGACTGATACACGTAATAATTCAGCCAGTTCGTATACAGGTTATTGGCATGTGCTCTCCAGACCAGAGGCGGAGTGGCCTTCGGATCATCATTCGGAAAATAATTCTTCGGTATAGCCGTTCCGAGTCCCTTCAGCTTGTCGCGCTCATATTCACGTTTCAGCTGGGTCCTGCCGTACTCCGGATGACCGGTGACGAAAATCTTTCTTCCGTTCTCAGCCATGCACAGAAATACGCCAGCCTCCTCAGATTTGGAAAGAATTGTGAGCGCCTCACATTTTTCGATGTCTTTGGTCGGAGTGTCCGTATAACGGGAATGCGGCATCAGGAACTGATCGTCAAACCCTCTTACAAGTGGCACTTTTCGATTATAGACCTTATGCAGGAAAAGACCGAACAGTTTCTTTCCGAGAGGTTTCTTCTCCAGACCATAATAATAGTACATTGCGGCCTGTGCTCCCCAGCACAGGAAAATCGTAGATGTTACATGCGAGTCGATCCACGAAAATACCTGGCAGATCTCATCCCAATAATCCACCTCTTCGAACTCATAAAGTTCTACAGGGGCACCTGTCACGATCATTCCGTCATATTTTTTCTTTCTGATTTCATCGAATGTCACATAGAACGTATCCAGGTGACTCTTGGAAGTGTGCGTCGAATCATGGGATTTCATGCACATAAAGGTACAGTCGATCTGAAGAGGTGTATTGGAGAGCTCTCTCAGAATCTGCAGCTCCGTATCCTCCTTCAACGGCATCAGATTCAGTATCAGGATCTGAATCGGACGTATATCCTGATGCACGGCACGATTCTCATCCATTACAAATATATTTTCTTTTTCCAGTATCGTTCTGACCGGAAGATCATTCGGCACTTTTATAGGCATTGCACGGTACCTCCTTGATTAACACAAATATCTTTTCCCCGGGACATTCTCTTCGACGGCATACCTACTGTCCCAGGCTTTCCAGGAACTCATCTTCTGTGATAACAGGAATTCCCAAATCAGCTGCTTTCCTGTTCTTGGATGATCTGGAAGCAGGATCATTATTGATCAGCGCATATGTCTTTTTGGAGACACTGCCTGTGCATTTGCCTCCATGCTGTTCGATAAAAGACACCAGCTCATTTCGATTCCTGAAACGATTGATATCACCCGTAACGGCATAAGATCTGCCGGCAAGCTCATTGCTCTGTCCACCGGTGTCCGCATCCAGTTTTAATCCGGCTTCCCCAAGACGCCTGATCAGCTGACGGTTCTCTTCAGCGCCAAAGAACTCAAGAATCGCGTCTGCGGTAATATTTCCGATATCGGGTACTTTAAGAAGAGTCTCTTTATCAGCTGCGATCAATTTCTCAAATGACCCAAAATAGTTCATGATCGTTCTTGCGGATGTCTTTCCGACATTTTCGATGGCAAGTCCCGCAAGAAGTCTCCACGGATCATTTTCCTTCGATTTCTCGATTGCGGCAAGGAGCTTATCCGTACTCTTTACAAGACCGATCAGCTTTCGGTCGAGCAGGGTCTGACGATGCTCTTTCAGCGTGTAGATATCACCTATATCGCGAAGAAGCCCTTCCCTCACCAATGTCAGAACGTTTTCCTGTCCGAATCCCTTGATATCCATGGCATCCCTTCCGACGAAATTAATGAGATGCCGTTCCAGCTGAGCCGGACAGTTCGGATTAATGCATTTCTTATCCGCCATACCGACAGAACGGACAATCGGTCCCCCGCACACCGGACACACATCCGGAAGCCGGAAATCAGTCACTCCGTCCGGTCTCTTCTCAGGAATCGCACAGCGAATTTTCGGGATGATCTCACCGGATTTATAGACAACGACCGTATCTCCGATTCCGATATGAAGCGTGTCAATAAAATCCTGGTTGTGGAGCGTCGCCCTGGAAACGGTCGTCCCGCAGAGCCGGATCGGGTCGAACACAGCTGTCGGGTTCACACGTCCCGTCATACCGATTGAAATTTCTATATCCCGGATCACCGACTCCTTCTCCTCAGGGGGATATTTATAAGCGATATGTCCGGCACTGTATTTTGAACCGGCAGGAAAATCTGCTCTGTACATGACCTGATCGATCTTAACGACAGCACCGTCTATGTCATAAGCCAGATCGCCCCGCATCTCCCCGATCGAGTCAATGGCCTCCAGAATATCTTCATCTGTCTCGCAGAGAACGCACGGAACGGTCTTAAGGCCCGCTTCTTCCAGCGAGCGAAGTCCCTCAAAATGGCTGCCCGTAAGCCGGTCATTTCCCTCCTGCACATTAAAAATAAAGAACGAAAGGCCTCTTTCTTTCGTCATTGCGGGATCCAGCTGCCTGAGAGTCCCCGCTGCGCAGTTCCGTGGATTTGCAAATGTCTTTTTCCCTGCGATCTCCTGCATCCTGTTCGTGCGTTCAAAATCTTCGTGCTTCATATACACTTCACCGCGAAGCTCCAGATAACCGGGAAAGCCGGATATCTTCTGAACAATATCCGGTATGACCAATGCGTTCAAAGTCACATCCTCTCCCACAAAACCGTCCCCCCGCGTCTCAGCGAGCCTGAGCATACCATCCTCATAACGAAGGCTCATGGAGAGACCGTCGATCTTATGTTCCACACAGAATCTGGCATCCGGATGGATGGCCCTGACTTCACGGGCCCATGCAAGGACATCCTCCTTCTCGAAAACATCCTGGATAGACAGCATGGGCACATTATGCGTCACGGTAATTCCGCCTTCCCGTTTTACCGGTGCGCCCACCGTCTGTGTCGGAGATGCGGCTTCGACAAGAGCAGGATCTTCTTTCTCCATCTTTTTGATCTGCTGCATAAGCATATCATATTCATAATCGCTTACGATCGGCTCGGCATTTTCATATGCTTCATTATAAGTTCTCGCTTTGTCAGTCAGTTCCCTGTACAGAGTGAGAACGTCATCTGTCCGAATATTTGCCATTTCGCCCTTCCTTTCGGTAGCAGAACGCAGGTCTCGATTCATTTCTACGATCCGGCCTGCTTCTTCAGCCCGGCGGTTTGTCTCTACATTCCGGCCTGCTTCTTCAGCCCGGCGGTTTGTCTTTACATTCCGGCCTGTTTTTTCAGCTCGGCGATCTCTTCCTTCGTCAGGAATCTTTTCATCCCTTCTCTGAGACCGCCCAATTCGAGATTCATGATCCGTATACGCTTTATCTTCAGAACAGTAAAGCCGAGTGCAGCACACATACGTCTGATCTGCCTGTTATATCCCTGTGTAAGAATAATATGGAATTCACGTTTTCCGGTCTTCCATACCTTGCAGGGTCTCGTTTTGACAGTCTTACCGACCGGCTTTCCATCCGGACCGATCTCACCGGTCAGGTTGTGATCATCATCCAGAACAATCGTCACACCCTGGCGCATCTTCGACAGAAAATCATATGTTACGAACTTATCGACTTTACAGATATACTCTTTTTCATGGCAATTGGACGCACGCATGATTCTGTCATTCAATTCACCGTCATTGGTCAGAAGCACAAGACCGGTCGAATCCCGGTCAAGTCTGCCGGCATAGGAGATATAGTGATTAAGACCCGCATAATCTATAATGTTCTCCTTGATTCTGCGGTCACCTGTACACACGATTCCTTTCGGCTTATTCAGCATGAGGTACAACTTTTCCGCTTCGTTGTTTTCCAGGATCTTACCATCAACCTCGATCTGATCTCCGGGTGTGAAACGATCACCGAGCGAGGCAACAGCTGCTGTGCCGTCAGGCCTCAGGATCCTTACTCTGCCATCCTCGATCATACGATCAGCTTCTCTGCGTGAACAGAGGCCGATACTGCTGATATATTTATTGAGACGTATTTCGCCATTGTCCATATATGACACTCCCTGTCCGCTTATTGATTCATCGATACAAAGACAGACTTATAACATCATAACATTTTACATACTGAAAAGCAACGTACGAAAAAAGGACTGTCGCACAGGACAGTCCCTATTTGATCTCTGACACAGAATTCTCATCACTTTAGTTACGAGATGAATATCGATGCTTCAGTTCGTTTCTCCGTATATGAATTTTCTTCCGATGTATCCGTCTCCGTTCTCTGTACGAACATGGACCCATCCCTGACCTTCATCGTCAATGATCGTGACGGATGCGCCCTCTTCAGCGACAGTCACTACCTCATAGTCATATCCGGCACCTTTTCTGACATTGCAGGTCTCAAGAATGACCGCCGTATC
>AUXO014856710.1_pt1 | contig 10505 bp, 3 predicted proteins | sample 768731 | NCBI WGS metagenome assembly AUXO01 (sample SAMN02715735, study PRJNA202380) | gut metagenome | biome: sheep rumen | host: Ovis aries | place: New Zealand: Palmerston North
CAACTAATCGAATCAGACTTCGATAAAGAAGTAAAGCAGTTATTGGAGAATAACGCAAAATAATATCGGAATTTATGATACAAAAAGATATGAAAACGAAAAATTTAAGTCTGTTTAATTTGAATCGTCGCGGAAGCGGGGCAAACCTAAACCTCTTCCGCTACACGGCGATGGTGGTAGTGTTACTGCTCGGGGTGAGCGATGCGTGGGGGGGTAATACGTACTATTCTGCGTTGAAAGCCACGTCCAACAATACCGCTCAGGGATTGGTGTATGCTTCACAGGACGGCAACGCGAGCATTGGTTCTTACACCAATGAGAATACGACCGATTCGAAATCGTCTTCAACGAGCGGCCAAGAGGATACCTTCTATGCTTCTGCAAAGGGTGGACGTGGCTTCGTGTTTAGCAGTTGGACAAAAGGCAGTGGTACGAACTCCATTACCAACCCTTCTGCAGAAACTACCGCTGTTAAGGTAAAAGAGGCCACATCCGATGGCTCAACCAACACGGGTACGGTTACGGCTTCTTTTACGACTGCGCCGAAGTGTACGTTGACGTATAAGGTTCCTCTGAACGCGGGAGAGTACACCATTTTGTATAAGAATGACTATGTGATCTCCAATAATAAGTTTACCACGAGCAATGTGGTAAATAAGACGATGACCACGAGTACGGCATCAAATGAGGCAGTTATGACTTACGAATCAGATGTCATTACGCTGACGGTGACCAAACGCGAAAGTCAATTCCTTGGATGGTTTGATGCAACGGCTAATACGAAGTTGAGCTCAGAAACGACATTCGCTTTACCGTGGTATAATGCCAATAAGACGATTGAACCTCGTTGGAAAGAGTTTACTCCTATTGCAGTTACATTCCAAGCTGTTGAAGGTGATATGGGTACTTATACTGTGAATGGTTCGACCACGGTGAGCACCAGTAACTATGCTTATTCGGATCCGGAGAGCGATGAGGCTACTTTCACGTTGGTGGCTACAGTGGCCAGCGACGCCTATCGGTTTGTAGGCTGGTACAAGGAGGATAATCAGGGAAAGCAGACCATTGTGTCTACCGAATCTACGCTGACGAATTATGTGATAGCTGAACCGACTAAGTTTGGCGCGAAGTTTGAAGCCAAACCGACTCACTTGAATATCACATTCAAAGCGGTAGAAAAAGATGAAGATAGTAATCTCAAGGGTAGTTATACGGTAGGTTCTACGGCTGTATCGGCTACGGATTATGTGGTTAATACCGGTGATTCGTACTATTTTGAGCAAACACTGACGGCTACACCGGCTGAGGGATATATGTTCGGAGGCTGGTACACTTTGGATGGTAAAACCAAAAATTTCTTTAGTACGGCAACTACGTATAGTGCCCATTTTGAGGAGTCTATCAAAGTGTATGCTTATTTTGTAAAGAATAACTATACCGAAGACCAAAAAGCACAGTTTAAAGTGGGGTCCATTCATACCAAGGATTTAAACTATGCTATAGATAATCGTGGAAGTAATACGGTTATTATCTGCGAAAGCGATGGTATCTTGCCTCCAGGCAACTATACCATCCCGAGTGGGGTAACGCTGTTAATCCCTTATAGCACGTCTGAGTCTCTTCAGACAACACCGGCAATAAGCCAACAATCGGCTCCTGCGTTATCTATCTATCGAAAACTGATTATGGTAGAAGGTGCCAATATTACCTGTAATGGCAACATTTGTGTGGCCGGTCAAATAGCATCAATGGATGGCGGTCAATTCTCTGGTTATCCAGTAGGTGCCTGCGGCGTGCTGGATATGAGTACCGGAGGAAATATAACACTCAATAATGGTTCAGTATTGTACGCTTGGGGTTTTGTGAAGGGGCAAGATATGGACCAAGGTAATAATACAGTGGGAATGGGTACTATTGTTGCCAATTCAGGAGCCATTGTTTGGGAGGATTTTGCAGAAGAAAACCGCGGTGGCTCCGCAAGTTCTGATTTGGTTAACAATAATAGTTACAGGACATTCCCATTCCAAGGCTATGCGATACAGAACATTGAAGTACCTGTAACTTACAAACACGGTGCTACACTGAAAAATTATACATCTTTGTATATTAAGGGAAATCAAACATCTAATTTCCCTGTAATCGGTAGTAGTGATGCATTATTCTTGCTGAAAGATAGTAAGTCCGTAGTAACGAAGTGGTATGATCCTACAACCGATTTGGCATGCTATGAGTTGAGTGGAACGGCGCAATTGGATGCTATTGTGGCGTCTATTTACGTAAGTGTAAACTCCAAGGATTATAACTTGCCGCTTTCCAGTAATATGCGAATCATATTGCGGGATTGTAATATGACTTTGTCTAAACCGATACAGATTCTTCCTGATGCCATAATCGAGATAACGGAGAGTGCAACGGTTAATTTGGAAACCAACCTATTCTTATTTGATGTGGATGAATGGCAGAAAGGTGTGAATGCCTTGTATTATGCCACGTATAAAAACTTAACAAGTCACAAAAACAGAGGTGATGGAACTTCAAAAACCAGCCTCGGTGATGCCAAATTGATTGTCGATGGTACGCTAAATGTAACATCTACGGGTCGAATCTATGCAACTGCTGGTGGTGCAAATATTATGGGTAATGGAGGCGGTAAGATTGTTTTCCCGGCCACCTTGGCTTCTTCATCCAACTTGTATCAGTTATGGGGAGCAGCGGGTGGAACTAAAACAAGTACTTCCATCACAATATCTTCTTTTTTGGCATCTGATGCCTATTTGGAGGCTGTACCGGTAAATACAGCTAACCTGTGCAACGAAAACGGAAACTATACCAAATCTATCGCCAATAAAACTTTCTATAATGTGCATGGTCGTTGGTTTGTGCAAGGAGACCAAAATGAAAAGGATGATCATACCTATAGTTTTACATACATCAACAACGGCGTAAACAATAGTACAAGCGGCACAACGACAACCGGTCACGCTGTTTATTCTTGGGATAAAACAGGTCTTGAGTTGCGTCAGAAATGGATGGATGTAACAGGTCCTACATGTACGGATTGGTGGACGGGCACGGATACCTATTTCTACAACTGGAATTTGTCGTCTGCTTGGCATCAGTTCCAACCGACCGCAACGGAAGGAATGTATAGCGGCTCAAACAATAAGATCTACACTAAGACGGATTGCGATTGGGAAGAGTTAGGCGAAACGGATGCTAACTGCCTTTATCTAATTGGAGGTAGGAAGAAAGCGTTAGTGGACGGCCAATTTATCGAATTGGAGCCCAATGCCGACGATGCCGCTTTCCATGCTGTGGCTAACCCGACGCAATACTATATCAGTTTTGCTGGTTGTAACTGGCATGAAGCAACTAAGATTGAAGGCGAGAAGAAAGCATATATTGTAGATGATTTGAAATTCATCTGGTTTGAGAACGACTGGTTGCAAGCAGAACGTGAGATACCATTCTTCTATACTTATGATGAAACGAATGTAAAGGTGTACTACGAATATATCGGTAGTGAGTGGGTTATTGCAGAGCCGTACGTAAAAGTGAAAGATGCATTCGAGACCCGTATGCTTATGACCTTACCGGAGGCATTTACTATCGCCAGTGGCAAAACCAATCCGACGATTACTATCTTGCGTGACATGCCTAATGTGGCTACTTCTGCTGTGTTTACGGGTAAGAATCAGACATGTACGCTTGATTTGAACGGACATACAGTAACCAGTTCGTGTGAATACTTGATCCATATCAACGCCTCGGGCTGTACATTCACTATCTTGGATAATACGACCGATAAGAAAGGTGAACTCCGGGCATGTCCTTCCGGTAATGCCCGTAAATATGGTTATAAAGTGAGCGCAGGTACACTGAAATTACAATCCGGTAAGATGTACGCTACCAATGCAATGGAGCGTCAGTCTTCTGGTAATACATCTGTGCGTATTACCGGTCTTCATATAGTCAAAGGTGCTACATTTACGATGACAGGTGGTGTCTATGAATGTATAGATGAATACAATAATTATGGTATCCAAATAGATGGCGATGCTTCGACGAAAGGTGTTATGAACCTAAGTGGAGGTAAAGTGATTGTGCATGCTACCAAATTGGATAGTCCATATGGTATCTTGGTGAATTATGGAAAACTAAACCTTTCAGGAACAGGTTCGGTAGAATGTTATGCAGATGCCTCTTCATATGCTTATGGTGTATCTGTCTCTGCGGCTGGTTCATATGGAGGTGAATTCAATATGACAGGTGGCTCTGTATATGCTAAATCTTATACAAGCAATACTCGAGGAGTACAGGTGAATGGTAATGTAACTGTAACAGGTGATTATAATGCAACAACGCCGGACAATACTCCTAAATCAAGAGGCTATGCTACGGCAAATATTTCAGGCGGAACGATTACATCAGAGTCAGAAACGAGTACAACTGTATGGGGCGTGTTGACTTACGGAACTACTACCATCTCAGGAGGTACCATTACGGCTACCGTATTAAAATCCAATCAAAACACAGCATGGGGTGTTCGTGTAGATGGTGGTACAACCACTATCAGCGGGTCAGCTAAAATTATTGCCAATGCGCCAACAATCGCATATGGCGTTTTAGTGCAAGGTGTTGTAGACGGCACACGTGGTTGGTGCCATTATGGAGTCCTGAATGTCAATGGAGGAACCATTACTGCCAATACAACTGCATCAACCCAAGCTTATGGTCTTTATGTGACAGCAACTACCAAAAACCTTGCTCGTACAGATGGCTATAAGGTGTTCAATGGTGATTATGCTGCGCACGGCACAGCTACTATTACAGGTGGTACTTTTATTGCCAATGCAAAAACAACTTCTGCAGAAGGTATTCATGTAGAAGGAACGAAGACTTTAAATGAAGCAAGTGCTACACCGGTTTGTACTATCAACGGCGGTTACTATCAGATGACTGGAACCGGTACACTCATTGGTTGTAATACAGCAGCATTGACCGAAAACTTCAAAATACAAGGTGGTTACTACAGCCATAATGGAAATTTAGCCAATTACACAGTTTCGCCGAAGCATGTATTGACCTTGGCTTCCGGAGATGCAAATCGTCCGCCATATTACTATAAGGTGGCTGAAGCTTATCAGGTGACCTTCAAGAACGAAGATGGTACGGCTAATATCATTGACCCAATCTATCAGGAAGTCAATACCAAACCGGTATGCAGTACCGAACCGACGAAAGCCAGCAATGCTACTAACTCCTTTACCTTCGATGGTTGGGCTACAGAGGCAAATGGAACTAAGGTTTATGAGCCGGACGGACTTCCGAACGTGACATCTGCGGGTGCAACCTACTATGCACATTTTGCAACCACTACGCTCAAATATCGTGTACACTTGGATGCGACCACAAACGGAGGTGAATGCGCAACTGAAAATATCTATGTAAATCCCGGTGCGGCTGTAGGTACATTGCCTTCTGCTACTAAATATGGCTATACATTCAACGGATGGTACACTGCTCCCACTGGTGGAACAAAATTGGAAGCAACCACGACTATCAATGCAAATGCAGATTATTATGCGCAATTCACGGCCAACTCGCATAATTTAACCTGGAATCTGACAGGAGGTAAGGTTTCTACCGCGGGTAAGATTGGTTCTACTACATGGCCGGCCGCAAATGCAACGGGAACACCGAGTACAAGTGTGGCTTACGGTACGGTTTTGACAACGATCCCTGTTGTAGCTAAGACTGGTTATGTGTTCAATCGTTGGGATCCGGTACCAACCAGTAGTATGCCGGATAACGATGTGACTTATGCGGCATTATGGAATCCGGCAACGAATACCAAGTATTATGTGAAGCACTACCAACAGAATATCTATGATGATAACTACACCTTGGTAGAGACAGAAACAAAGACAGGAACAACGGACGCTACGGTAACACCGGCTCGCAAGAGTTATGATGGATTCTTGACTCCGGATCCGCAGCAGTTGACGATTGGCGCTGCCGGTACAAGCGAACTGGCATATAACTATAACCGCGTAGTATATACAATTTATTGGAACGCGAACACGAACGGAGGCGCGTGCGCGACTATATCTACGGATGTGCGTCACGGAGCAACACTTGCTTCTATGCCAGTAGCCACTAAAGCCGGATTTGTATTCGATGGCTGGTATACGCAAGCAGAAGGTGGTACGAAAATCACTACTGCAACTGCTATTCAGCAGAATTATGGTACGCTCTACGCGCATTTTGTTACAGTTCATAACTTGACATGGAATCTGAACGGTGGTTCTACCTCTTCGACAACCCACACACCTTCCGGTAGTGTAGCTGTAGATGCATTAATTACCTATCCGGAAGCAAGCACCATGAGTAAGACCGGTTGCACATTTGCGGGTTGGGATCAGGAAACCTACCTTATGCCGGATAATGATCTTACGATTACCGCGCAGTGGACAGTTAATACGCATAGTTTGACTTGGAACTTCGATGGCGGTACACCGTCCGGTTCTTACACAGAGGCGAACAATGCTTTGGCATACGGTAGCGCAATTACTTATCCGACCTTGAGCAAGACAGGTTATACGTTTGCCGGTTGGAGCACGAGTGCAACCTCTATGCCGGATGCTGATTTGACGATTACGGCAAGTTGGACAGTAAATACACACAAACTTGCATGGAACTTTGATGGTGGAACTCCGTCCGGCAATTACACAGAAGCAAACAATGCGTTGGCATATGGTAGTGCTATTACCTATCCGACTTTAAGCAAGACGGGTTACACGTTTGTCGGTTGGAGCACGAATGCAACCTCTATGCCCGATGCTGATTTGACGATTACGGCGAACTTTGTAGCCCGCACGGACATCAACTATACCGTTAAGCACTGGCAGCAGAATATTGAAAACGACAACTACACTGAGGTAACGGCAGACCAAGAGACCAAGCAAGGCACAACGGCTACGCTGACGGCAGCAACCGCCAAAACCTACACAGGCTTTACGGCACTGCCCATCACGCAAGAGACCATCGCAGGTAACGGTTCTACTATTGTTAATATCTATTATAATAGAAATACCTTTACTATTACATGGTTTGACGGCAATGGTAATGCTGTAGAGACGGATGAGAATGTCAAGTATGGCGCTACACCTGAATACAACGGTGAAACTCCGACCAAGGCGGCTACGGCTCAATACACGTACACGTTTAATAACACGTGGTCGCCTGCGATTGCATCTGTAACAGGTGCAGCCACCTATACCGCTCTGTTTAATGAAGCATTGCGTAAATATTCTATTACATGGCGCGGCGAAGGTATAACAGAGAGAACGGATCAAGTTGAATATGGAACCACACCGGTATACGGAACACTGCCGACGAAAGAACCTACAGTACAGCAAGTATTTACATACAAGTGGATGAATATGGCTAATGCAGAAATTGGCGTAAAACCCGTAACAGGCGATGCTACTTATGAAGGTTCGTTTACCGGTTCTCCGCGTCCATATACAATTACTTTCGTCAACGACGACAATACAACTTTGCAATCGTCTGAAGTAGGCTATGGAAGTACTCCTTCATACGGAGGTAGCACTCCGGTAAGTTCGCATACGGGCGATGGAAATATCTATACTTTTGTTGGTTGGGCTCCGGAGATAACTGAGGTAGGTGAAGCCATGACATATACGGCCGTTTATAACTGCGCTGTAGATCCGATTGTAGTAGTGGCTGATGAGACAAAAACGGTAGCTATCAATACAACTACTACAACTACAACCGTCGAAGTGAAAGGCAAACTGAATGTGCCTCAGAATGTGACTCTCACCACCGACGATCTCATTGTAGAGGCTTCTTCGGATGGATCCGGTACGATAGACGGTATAGAGCGCGTGACGGTAACCGGCGATGCTTACTTCGACTATAAGTTCGATGTAGATCCATGGCACTGGAGTGCATTCGGTGTTCCGTTCGAGATCGATTTGGATGCTGCAGCTCCGCTGCTGAAGGAGAGAACAGAGGAACTGGCAATTCTCGGTCGCGATGATTATGATATCGTATATTACGATACAGAGGAACGTGCTGCTCACGGAGCAAGCAAAAACTGCTGGAAGTATGTGGATAATGAGACCCATCGTCTCTTCCCGGGACGCTTGTATATGATCGCATTTGATAAACATGTAGATCATGTGGGAACTGTTCGCTTCAAGAAGGCGCCAGAAGCTCCTGTCAATTATACCACTCCTGTAGAGTTGATTACCACAGGATCTGCCGAAGGAAACAATAACTGGAACGGTATTGCCAACCCAATGATGTATCATGCGTTGTTGGGCGCAGGAGTTACCGAATGCCAGGTTCACGATGGTGGCGAGATAGGCAAGGATGGTTATTATACCTACAACATGACCGATAAGAAGTTCTTCGTCGGTAAAGCAGCGTTCGTACAAGTACCTCAGGGTCAAAATCTGGTAGTTGTAACACCGGCAGATGGTCAAGATCCTCTCCATGCACCGCATCGTGCTCAGGCTTCTATGGCTACGGAAAGCCGCTATGACATCCAGATTGCGCCGGCTGATGGTGCAGCCGCAGACCGTCTGTTGATCCTTGCAGCGGAAGACAAGGCGGATGAGTATGTGATTGTTTCCGACCTCGCCAAGGCTGGTGTCAGCCCTGTACGTGCACAGATGTGGGTAGATCGGTATGGCGAGAAGTTGTGTAAGAATACAACCGCATATATCAATAACAAAGCTAATTATCCGCTCGTAATCTCCGCTCCTGTGGCAGGTGAGTATGAAATATTCATCAACGAGATGCCGGATGACGAGACAATGCTGTACCTGACCTATAATGGAAAGGCTATCTGGAACCTCAGCTATAGCGCATTTGTTGCGGATATGGAGAAAGGTACCACAAATAATTACGGATTGCGCATTGTACGCACACGTAAGGCTGGTACCGACATTGAGGAAACGACTATCCAGAATGGCGATGCGGTTCGCAAAGTGATAGTGGACAACAAGGTATACATCATCCGCAACGGCGAGATATATAGTATAACCGGACAAAAGGCAAAATAAGCATATGGAAAAGAAAAAGTATATATGTCCTAAGGTGGAAGAGACCTTCTGGAACACGCGAGAACTGATGTTCACTGAGACTGCTTCCGGCGATGGCACCCCCAAGAACCCGGCTCCGGTTAAACGGGAAGTGTTTTAAGGATAACGACAGTTAGTTAGCGGTGAGAGGTTAGCGGAGTATGGCTCACGAAGAAGCAATAAAACTGTTTGATGCGAAGAAAATTCGCGTAGTATGGGACGACCAGACGGAGAAGTACTATTTCTCCGTCGTGGACGTTATTCAAGTATTAACAGAGAGTGTTGATGCTACAGCGTATTGGCGCAAGTTGAAACAGCGTCTTAAGGCCGAGGGAAATGAAACCGTGACAAATTGTCACGCTTTGAAATTAACGGCTGCGGATGGTAAACAACGACTTTCGGATGTTGCTGATACGGAGCAAATACTTCGTCTGATTCAGTCGGTTCCGTCTAAGAAAGCAGAGCCGTTTAAGATGTGGCTCGCTAAAGTTGGGCAAGAGCGACTGAATCAATTGCAAGATCCGGAGCGCAGCATCGAGCAGGCCATAAAGGACTATCGCCGCCTGGGCTATTCGGAGGCATGGATCAATCAGCGTATCAAGACTATCGAGATCCGCAAGGGACTGACCGACGAATGGAAAAGGAGCGGGGTAGAGAGTGAACAGGAATATGCTTCGCTGACTGATATCATGTATCGTGCGTGGTCGGGTATGACCACTCGCGAATACAAGAAGTACAAAGGCCTGCGAAAAGAGAATCTGCGCGACAATATGACCAACGTGGAACTGATGCTTAACGGCCTGGCAGAAGCTGCGGCTACTGAAATATCGCAAGAACGCAATCCGCAAGGTTACGGCGAGACGGCCGCTATCGCTCATGAAGGTGGTGAAGTGGCAGATGTGGCTCGTCAGAACCTGGAGCAGCGATTAGGACGCAGCGTGATATCAAGCCGAAGAGCGATCAACTTCACCACTCCGCCGGATGAGTTGCCTCTCCCGAAAGAAAAGGACGAGTTGGATGATATGACCGAAATTGATTTAAAAGATGATAAAGATTAAGAATATATTGTGCGCATGCGCGTTCCTAATAGGGATGTGCGCACGCGTAAACGCGGCGCTGCCGGGAACGACATGTGCTACGGCGATACCGCTGGGTGATAACTACTCGGCGCAGATAACGGCCAACAAGACCGTATGGTACTCGGCATGGACGTTCGATCTGCCGCTGACGGTGACATTTACGCCGACCAATCCGTCGGATCCGGCTCCGGATGTAGAGATGGATTTCAGCTGTACATCGGGTGTCTATACGGATAGTATCCTTTGTAGCCTGTTCTGCTCGTCCAATAGCGGCACGGGTATAGAGTTTGATATGCCTCACCATCCGGCCTTG
>AUXO013696959.1_pt1 | contig 10504 bp, 10 predicted proteins | sample 768731 | NCBI WGS metagenome assembly AUXO01 (sample SAMN02715735, study PRJNA202380) | gut metagenome | biome: sheep rumen | host: Ovis aries | place: New Zealand: Palmerston North
TTTTTACATTCTTATTTCGCTGTACATTTTGCCTTATGAGGGTCATTGCGTGATATACTGACAGGCAAAGGAGTTCATTTTTATGGATCGGATAAAGGATCTGCTTGAAAAAAGATGGTTTGCAAATCTCGCCGCAGTCTGCGGAGGAGTTTTGCTGTATATGTTCCTGACGCATTTCACAGAGATATTTTCATGGATGTCTGGCGTGGTCAAGATATTTGAACCCGTGCTGGCAGGCATCATCATGGCATATCTGCTCGAACCGGCAGTCAGATTCTTTGAACAGAAGGTATTCAGCACCATGCCTGAAAACAGAGCACGGATGCTGGGCGTTCTGTCAGCGTTCATCCTTCTGCTGCTGATCATCATCGGTGCCTTCGGAATCATTATTCCTGCGATCGTCAGCAGCGTCAGCTCATTGGTATCCGTCATGGCGGATGAATCAGCCATCGATAATCTGATCAGCAGTCTCAACAAACTCGGCATGGATCTGCACCTGGACCTGACGATGCTGACAAGCTATCTGGATCAGGGCGTCGATGTGATCGTTGATTATATCAAGGACAACGCTGCCCAGATCCTGAATACAACGATCAATATCGGAAGCTCGATCGTCAATATCGTGATCGGACTGATCATCGCGCTGTATCTGCTGCTGGGCAAAAAACAGATCATGGGAAGCATTGCCGAATTCAGACAGGCATCCATGAAGCCTGAAACATTTGCAAAGCACAATACATTCTTCAAGCGCTGTCATGAGATCCTGATCTCCTATATCGGCTGCAATCTTCTGGATGCTGTGATCGTCGGCGTGATCAATGCCATTGTGATGATGCTGCTGGGAATGCCGTACATTTCCCTGGTCTCGGTCATTGTCGGCGTAACGAATCTGCTGCCGACCTTCGGACCGATCGTCGGCGCAGTGATCGGTTCAGTCGTGCTTGTATTTGACAGCCCGATGAACGCGCTTTATTTTCTGATCCTGACCGTCATTCTGCAGACGATCGACGGATATGTCATCAAGCCGAAGATGTTCGGCAACACACTTGGCGTACCGGCTGTGATCACGCTTGTTTCAACGATCGTATTCGGAAAGATCTGCGGCGTAGCAGGCATCCTGCTCGCAGTGCCTGCTATGGCGATCGTGATGTTTGTATACCGTGAACATTTCCTGCCATGGCTGAGAAAGCACACCCACGGTCAAACACAGAACGCATGACCGCAGCGAAGTCCGCAATAGGGAGAATACGATGATCAAGCAATCATTGAAAGAAGCAGTATGTTCAGAAACACTGTCATGCTGGAGAGAAAAACTGTTTGCCGGTACAAGCGGAAATCTGAGCTGCTATGACCGGGAAGACGATCTGATCTATATCACACCCGGTTCATTCCCGTATGATCTGATGAAGCCGGAGGACATTATGGTCATCAGACCTGACGGTACGATCGCTGACGGCCCGCACAGACCGTCCAGTGAATGGCGTCTTCATGCTGAGATCTACCGTTCCATGAAAGATGTCAGTGCCGTTGTTCATACCCATTCGCCTTATGCGACAGCTCTGGCAGTCAGTCATACCGGGATCCCCGTGATCCTGATCGAAATGGTGCCGTTTCTGGGAGGGGATGTTCCGGTCGCTGAATTTGCGCTGCCCGGAACGGAAGCAGTCGGCAGAAATGCTGTGGAAGCCATGATGAAGGACGGACGCAATGCCTGTCTGATGGCAAATCACGGCGTATGCGCTGTGGGCGGTTCACTTGCGCAGGCACATATCCGCGCGACTTACACAGAGGATGCCGCAAAGATCTACTGCCATACGCTTTCAAGCGGACTTCCTGCAGTACTGATCAGGGAAGAAGATATACAGGCGATTAAGGAACAATGAGAGGCAATATGTACAGAGCTGATGAAGGAATGGGATTTATTCTGCGATATGAGAACATTGCATGGTATGAGAACGGTACTGTGCGTATTCTTGACCGCAGGATCTATCCTGTAGAGATCACATATGCTGTATGCACAAAGCATCAGGAAGTAGCTCAGGCGATCGCAGATATGGTGACGCAGAGCGGCGGTCCCTATACTGCTGCGATGATGGGCATGGCTTTGGCTGCTTATGAAGGCAGGGATCTTTCCGATGATCAGTATATGACCTATATGAAACAGGCTGCCTATACGCTGTCTCATGCAAGACCGACGACAGTCAAAAAGATGGAAGCTGTGACGCAGCGGTCAATGGTGCGCCTGGAGAAGGAACTTGCACGGGGAACGCCGCGGAATGATATTCCGGAAATGCTGTTTGAGGAAGCAGTCTGCAGACTGAATGACAACTATGATAAATATGACCGGACTGCGAAATATCTTGCAGATCAGATACCGCACAATGGAACGATCATGACGCAGTGCTTTGCCGAAACGATCGTCGGAACGCTGCTCAGAGAATGCCGCAGAAGGGGCAATGAGATCAAGGTCATCTGCCCGGAAACAAGGCCTTACTACCAGGGGGCCAGACTGACAGCGAGCGTTGCCTGTGACATGGGATTTGACACAACGGTCATCACGGACAACATGCCTGCCTATGTCATGCGTGAAAAGCATGTGGATCTGTTTACATCGGCTGCCGATGTGATCACGATGGACGGACACGTGGTCAATAAGATCGGAACACTGCAGATCGCACTGGCAGCGCAATACAATCACGTCCCGTACTATACGACAGGCACACCGGATATCGGACATCCGACGATGGATAACGTTGTGATCGAACTGCGTGACCCTTCGCTTGTCCTGGAGTCCATGGGCAGAAAACACGTACTGGACGGGATCAAAGGATACTATCCCGCATTCGATGTGACGCCTCCGGAACTGATCAGCGGCATCGTTACGGATCGGGGAATCTTTTCACCGTACTGCCTTGACGCTTACTACCGTTCATCACAGGAATCATGACAACAGAAAAAGGTACTGTCAGCGGCAGTACCTTTCTGAACATATTCACATCACAGCGTGATCCGGCCGATGACTTTTTCAATATATGCCGAGAATCTGTCTGATACCGATTCCGCAGTATCATCTACCTCTTCGGTCGTCAGCGGTCTGTCCAGCACGCCGGCTGCCATATTGGTGATGACGCTGAAGGCAAGCACCTTCATGCCGCAATGCGCTGCTGTCAGTGCTTCTGTTACGGTCGACATTCCCACAGCATCCCCACCCAGGATCCGGATCGCCCTGATCTCTGCAGGGGTCTCAAACTGCGGTCCGGGCATGAACATATAAACGCCTTCATGCAGGATCAGTCCTGAATCTTTTCCGCATTCCTTTGCCAGTTCACGCAGCTCCGGCGTGTACATGTTTGAAACATCAAAGAAGCGGGGACCGAATTCTTCGACATTCGGACCTCTCAAAGGACTGTTTCCGTTGAGCTTGATATGGTCTTTGATGATCATGATATCGCCGGCTCTGTAATCTGTGCAGACGCCTCCTGCGGCATTGGTCAGTATCACTGCCTTCACTCCGAGCAGCTTCAGTACACGCACAGGAATGACGAGCTGTTCAAAATCATATCCTTCATAACTGTGAAAACGTCCGGACATGCAGACGATCTGTCTGCCTGCCAGCGTACCGAAGATCAGCTTTCCGGCATGTGAACTGACTGTTGAGATCAGAAAGTTCGGTATTTCAGCATAATCAAACGAAACCGGGTCCTTGATCTGTTCTGCCAGCGGTCCGAGACTGGACCCCAGCACCAGCGCGATCTCAGGCTTCTGAACGATCCGTTTTCGCAGCCACTCTGCCGCGGTTTCGAAATATGAAAAATCATAACTGTAACGCATACAGATACCTCCTGCATCATGGTATCATGAACACATATAAGAGCAGGAAAAGAATATGAAGATCGATATTGAAAAATTAAGAGAAGATCTGAAAAATGACAGCCTGGGTGCTTTTTTCGGCGGCGGCTTCGGCGGCGCGCTGATCGAGGCTTCGGACATCAGGCATGCTTCAGATGAAGAACTGATCGAGATCGCCCGCAGAAAAGGAACAGATCTGCGCAGCTATCTGTCAGATGACGATGACAACTGACAGTCCGCAGGGAGTTAAATATGGACAGCAAAAAAGAGGCGGCAGATAAACTGATCGGCGTCCTGATGAGAATGGGCTATCCCCGGGAATTCGGCATTTTGATCGCTCAGGAACTCAGCGGCGAAAAGAGCATGAACCGCATGACTTCCTATCTGCTCAAGGCAAAACCGGACAGACCGGAAGAGATCGTCGATGAAATGCTGGCGATCAAAAGCGATACAGAACGATGGATCCGCAAAAAGAAAGCGGAATATACAAACAGAAAGATCAATGAATACCTGAACCGCCCGGATGACTGATCATACGGGAAGAGCTGAAGGATCATGATGATGGAGGAATGCATGTTAAATAAAAGACCGTATGTGATCTGTCATATGACAGGATCGATCGATCAGAAAGTGACCGGTGAATTTCTTTCAACAGAAGCAGGCAGAAAAGCAGCGGAAGACTATTACAGGATCCACAGAGACTTTGAAGCAGACGCATTTGCCTGCGGAAGAGTCACAATGGAAGGAAGCTTTACGAACGGCTGGTATCCGGACCTGAGTGCTTTTGAAAACTGTGAAGCGATCAGCCGCGAAGATTATATTCCTGCAGACGCATATTTCTCGGAAAAATATGCTGTTGCCTTTGACAGAAAAGGAAAGCTCGGCTGGAAGGAATCCGTGATCCATGACGAGGATCCCGGATATGACAACAGCTATGTCATTGAAGTATTGACGGAAAATGTTCCGGACGCGATCCTGCACTATTACAGGAGTATCGGCGTAGCTTATATTTTTGCCGGAAACAAGGTAATGAATATCAAGACTGCACTGGAAAAACTGTACCGTCACTTTGAGATCCGGACGATCCTTCTGGAAGGGGGAAGTGTTCTGGACGGAGCCTTCCTGAAGAAAGATGTGATCGATGAACTGAGTCTTGTTATTGCGCCTGTACTGGCAGATGAGAAGGACAAGCCCTTGTTTGCCGGCTCCTTTATGAATGAATTCCGGCTCATGAGTGCCGAGCCTACCGAGGCAGGCAATCTCTGGGTACGCTATCACAGTATGAGTGAGAACAGCCAACCCTGTCTCAAACTGAAAACCGTGGCTGAAGCAATTGAGATGGCAGACGATTTCTTGACATATTACTATGATCTCAAGACAGGGGAACTGGAATCCAAGATCAATGATACGGCGTTTATGGATTCAGAGGCTGAAGATGAATTTGATGTCCTGCTGGAAGAAGATCCCGACCGCTTTGTGCAGATGCCTGACAGGCATGAACTCTTTAATTCTCCATACAGTGATTACAGGATGATGGAAGCGTTTATCGAGACACAGTCACAGTATAAAAACAAGCTCGGCAGGGCGATCCAGGGGAAAGGCGCATTCCGCAGATTCCGTGAAGCCGTAGCGCAGCTGTATCTTCTGGATGACTGGTATCAGTTCCAGAACCGCTTCCGTCTTGAAGCAGCCAAATGGTGGTGCCGGAAAGAAGGCTGGCACTTTGAATAAACGGCAGACCGCCGTGTGAGGCATTATGAAAATATCTCCAATGGAAACGTATATCCGCTGGCGCGGTGATCTGAAATTTTCGCAGGCAGGATTCAATGATGCCGACAATCTGATCTTTGCGGCGCTTTCCTACCTTGATTTTTCACCTGTGTTCAGTGACGGCAAAACAGAGGAAATGAAGCTGAAAGACTGTGCGGATATCTTAGAACAGCCCGGGGCATACAATCTGAAGACACTGGAAGGCGGGTATGAGGAGACTGTAAAGATGATCCTCCGTTCTGTACGTTTCGGAGGCGTCACCGTACGGAAATACTGTGAGATCTTTTCTGAAGAAGACCAGACGCAGTTCTCAGCAGTCGAATTTGAGATCGACAGCTGGACATCCTATATCAGCTACCGCGGCACGGACAATACGATCATCGGCTGGAAGGAAGACTTCATCCTTTCGTATTCCCTGATCAGCTCACAGAAATATGCGGCTGAATACCTGAATAAAGTGATGCGTCCGCTGCGGAAATACTATGTAGGCGGACATTCCAAGGGCGGCAATCTCGCGCTCTATGCCTGCGCGATGCTCGATGCGAAAAAACGGAAAAAGCTGATCAGAGTATACGCGAATGATTCACCGGGTTTTTCTCCGGAGGTTCTCGACGTGCATCTGCTGGAGCCGCTGGCTGACAAGATCGTACGGATCAATCCTGCTTTCTGCGTGATCGGCAGGATCTTTGAGATTCCCTATGGCAGAACAGAGATCATCAATGTCAATGAATCAGGCCTCCTCCAGCATGATCTGTTCATGTGGAAACTGCTGGGAACAGGCTTTGAAGACTGCGGGGAATATGATAAAGTCAGTGACTGGGTATCAAGGTCCGTCAAGGAATGGGTCGAGAATATCGATCCTGCAGAACGGAAGATATTTGTGGATGATCTGTTCAATACGCTTTCCGCAGGCGGAGCCGGCACTGTGCAGGAGATCACCGGCAAAGGACTGAAGAAGGTCATTACAACAGCTTACTCAGGTACAAGTGAAACGACCAAGAAGCTGATCAAGGACCTGGTGTCAGCTGCAGCACTGCAGGCGGCACCGGAAAAAACGGGACAGCAGACAGCTGACCGGGAGAAATAAATGAAACTGACAGAGTGCTGGATCGAGCATCCCGTAAGGCATATCGATCGGACATTTACATATTATTATGACGGGGATATCCAGCCCGGTGTGCGTGTGAGCGTGAATTTCGCGCACCGCAATGTCATCGGTTTTGTGGAATCCGTCACAGAGACACAGGAAACGAAAGAGGAAGCTGAGAAGCGTCTTGGCATCAGTCTGAAGCCGGTGCTCTCCGTGCTGGACGACGCCCCGCTGATCACACCTGAACTGCATGATCTTGCGATGTGGATGCGTGAAAGCACGCTGTCCACGGCGATCAGCTGTTTTCAGTGCATGCTGCCGGGAAAAATCAAGCCGGGCGGAAAAGTCACGCAGGCAGTCATGGAACGCAGAGTGCGCATCAAAGACAACGAAGTTACGCTGACGCCGAAACAGCTGGCATGCTACAGAGAGATCGCTGAGTGCAGGGAAGCTTCCTATACGGAAATGCGGAAAAAGTATCCGTCGGTTCTGGCAAAGCTGATCGAAAAAGACGCTGTTGAAGTTTTCAGTGTGGAAAAGGAAGCACTGATGCCGGTCAGCGAAGAAGAAAGCGGCAAAACGCTGACGCCTCTGCAGCAGAAGGCAGTGGATGAGATCCTCAGCAGCAGCGATCCTGTTTTCCTGATCAAAGGTGTGACCGGTTCGGGAAAAACGGAAGTATACCTGAATCTTGCACAGCATGCGCTGGAAGAAGGACGTCAGGTACTGATCCTCGTGCCTGAGATCGCGCTGACGCCCCAGATGATCGAACGTGTATCAAAGCGGTTCTCCAATGCGCTGGCAATCTATCATTCCGGTCTGAACCCGCAGGAGAAATACGAACAGTACAAACTTGTCTACAGCAATAAAGCCCGTGTCATCGTCGGTACCCGGAGCGCTGTTTTCCTGCCGTTCAGGAATCTCGGACTGATCGTCATGGATGAAGAACATGACACGTCCTACAAACAGGAAAACCAGCCGGCATATCACTGCCGTGATGTTGCCGTATGGAGGGGAAAGTACCATCATTGTCCTGTCGTTCTGGGCAGCGCAACGCCTTCCCTGGAATCATATGCCCGTGCAGTCAGAAAGGTCTATCACCTGATCCTGATGAACGAGCGCATCAATATGACGCTTCCCGAGATCAGTATCGTTGATATCCGGAAAGCAATGCAGGAAGGGCAGTCTTATATTCTTTCCGATGAACTGATCGGTGAACTGAGAAACTGCCTTGACAGAAAACAGCAGGCGATCCTGCTGCTGAACAGAAGAGGCTACCATTCCGTGATCCGCTGCCGGAGCTGTCAGACCGCACTGAAGTGCCCGCACTGTGACATTGCCATGAGCTGGCACCGCGATGAGCATCTGCTCAAATGCCACACATGCGGCACGGTGATGCGTGTACCGAAAGCCTGTCCTGAATGCGGCAGCACAGCCGGCTTTGCGGCATTCGGCTTCGGCACCCAGAAGCTGGAAGCGGAACTGCAGGAGAAATTTCCGGCAGCCGGAGTACTGCGTATGGACGCAGATACGACCGGACGCAAGAATTCCCATGAAAAGATCCTGAAGGCATTCGGGAACGGTGAAGCCGATATTCTGCTGGGTACGCAGATGATCGCAAAGGGACTGGATTATCCGAATGTGACGCTGGTCGGGATCATCAACGGTGATGAAGGGATCACCAGAACGGATTTCCGCAGCTGTGAACTGTCATTTGATCTGCTGATGCAGGCTTCAGGCCGCAGCGGCAGGAGTGAATACCCGGGCAAGGTGATCCTGCAGGTATTTGATCCTGAGCATTATGCCGTGCAGTGCGCGGAGCAGCAGGACTATGATACGTTCTTTGTTCAGGAGATGCGCTACCGTCACGCAGGCATGTATCCTCCATATACATACATGATCTCACTGACTGTTTCTTCCGATACGCAGGATAAAGCAGACAGAGACGCATACATCGTGCGGCAGGCACTGAACGGAAACTACAAGACCATCGGCGTGCTGACGCTTCTGAAGATCAATGACCGGTTCCGCAGCCGCGTACTTCTGAAAGGGCAGGACCTGGATGAAATGCGCCGGGATGTCAGAGCATTCCTGGGCAGTCCGGAAGGAAGCCGGATCAAAGACCTGCGGATCGATGTCAATCCGCTTGTACTGGATTGAGGAGAGAGACGATGAATCCAAGACAATATGCACTGAACGTGCTGGAACAGGTTGTTGTGAATCACGGATATGCAAATCTGCTGCTGAGAAAGCAGATGGATTTTTCCGTGCAGGACATGGGACTGATCTCTGAGATCGTATACGGAACGCTGCGGAATTATACATGGCTGGAATACCAGTGGAAGCATTTTGCAAAGTCTGTCAGACCGAAAACGGCGGTGCTGCTGAACATGAGCGTATATCAGATGCTGTATCTGGATAAAGTGCCTGACTATGCGGTCATCAACGAGGCTGTAGAGATGAGCTCCAAAAAGGACAAGAGCTTTGTGAATGCAGTGCTCAGAAAGGTACAGAAACAGCAGGAACGAGCGGTCGAAAGCACAGATGAGATCGAGACGGCGGCACTGCGCTTCAGTCATCCGCTCTGGCTGCTGAAGCTGTGGAGCGCTCATTACGGGAAAGAAACAGCTCTGAAGATCGCCGAACACGATCAGACAAGAGGCCAGGTCTACGGCAGGATCAATACACTGAAGATCACAAAAGAGGAACTGCAGAAAGATGAACGCGTGCATTTCCTGAATGACATCAGTTTTACGTTTGACGGCAATCTCACAGACACGGACTGGTTCAGGAACGGACAGGTGATCATACAGGATATCGCATCAGCGATGATCCCGGAATACCTGGAAGCCGAACCCGGCATGCGGGTGCTGGATGTCTGTGCCGCACCCGGCACCAAGACACAGGAGATAGCAATGCTGATGAAAGATACGGGCAGGATCGATGCATGTGATCTTTATGAGCACCGCGTGGAATTGATCAGCAGACTGATGGAACGGACAGGCGTCAGTATCGTGAACGCTCAGGTGCGTGATGGAACACAACCTGCGCAAGACGTGCTCTATGACCGTATCCTTGCCGATGTACCGTGTTCGGGACTCGGTGATCTCAGGGGAAAACCGGAGATCCGTCTGCATACATCACCGGAAGATCTTGATGAACTGGCGGTGATACAGAAAAAGATCCTTGCGGCCAGTGCGCAGTCACTGAAACCCGGCGGGATACTTGTCTACAGTACATGTACATTGAACCGTAAAGAAAATGAGAATCAGATCGCATTATTTCTGAAGGAACACCCTGAATTTACACTGATGAAGGAAAAGACATTCTTTCCGTTTGAACTGAACAGCGATGGTTTCTATGTCGCTCAGCTGAAAAAAACGGACAGGTTTATGCTAGAATAGAACACATGCAGACGATATATGACTATACATTGAAACAGCTGGAAGAAGTGCTCGGTGAAATGGGGCAGAAACCATACCGGGCAAAACAGCTTTATACGTGGCTGTACCGGAAACGGGTTCAGTCATTTGATGAGATGACGGATCTGCCGGCTGCTTTGATCGCGCAGCTGAAAGAGAAATACGTCATCATGCCGGTAAAACTGATCGAGAAGCAGGTTGCCAGGGATCTGACAGCCAAATATCTGTTTGAACTGGAAGACGGAATGACGATCGAAACAGTTCTGATGCACTTTAATTTCGGAGAGAGCGTTTGCGTATCTTCCCAGGTCGGATGCAACATGGGATGCACATTCTGCGCATCCGGGCTTCTGAAAAAACAGAGGAATCTGAC
>AUXO014254345.1_pt1 | contig 10504 bp, 13 predicted proteins | sample 768731 | NCBI WGS metagenome assembly AUXO01 (sample SAMN02715735, study PRJNA202380) | gut metagenome | biome: sheep rumen | host: Ovis aries | place: New Zealand: Palmerston North
AAAGAAAAAAGAGCTTAATAGCTCTTCTTTTTTTTGATCATGACAGTTAGCACGGGAGTATTCAGGTAATAAAAAAAGCAGCTGAAGTAGTAAAAAGTTGTGTTCTGGAGATTTATATATGTATTTTACTTCAACTGCTTAAATTTTGTGAATATGCCATATTATTATGGGAGGCATATTCTGAAATGAAAGGATGATGACAGTAGATAAAACCTTATCTACGACATTATCATATCACTGCTTCTTATACCTGTCAAGAAGTTTTTTATCTTTTGTTATATCTTTTTTTAATTTCTCGTTTGGGATAACAGTGTACAAAGCTTCTTCTACCTTCAAACGGTTATAATACTCTCTATACGCCAACGCTTCCTTAGAGGCTGGTTTATCAGATTCCTTCATAAACATTCCGTGCTTAGTCAAAAGTCTCTTAGCGCTTGCGTGAAGTGCCTCAGACAGTGGAATATTCTTAAAGTAATGTTTACAGTTTCTTCTTGTGCACAAATACACTGGTCCACCTGCAATCTTCTGGACTGTAACCAGACGATGATTCCTGATATATGCACGGATGGATTCTTTTTCATGCTCAGAGTACGCATTTTTCTTTTCCCAGTCTTCATCGTAATACATCTTACCTTCCCAATCCTTATGGTCTTTAGCAGGATCCTTATGCGAGCTGCAAAGGAAGAATGGGCTAGATGCAGAATCTAATAATCCTCCGTCTCCATAAATTTCAGTGTGCTTAGTTCTAAATTCGTAGTCCCACATAAGCAGGTTCGTTTCCTTAATCAGATCGTTCCTCTGTATCCTAGCACGGACTACATCATATACAGTTTCCTGTACAGCTTCAGGTGTCTTCGCTTTTCGAATTCGGGCATAAGACAACTTCGAGATACGGTCGTATTCGTTTTCGGCATCTAACCAGAGACGGTATTTCTCTCTGTCTGATAACTGTAATTGCACGGCTACAGACAACACAAGCTTCTTTAGCTGCTGCAGAACTTTAGCCTTAGGTGTGTGCGTAATGATGCCTTGGGTAATAGCCTGGATTATGTCTATCTTGAGTTTAAGAATTCTTCGTTTTATGTAAATGTTGGTGTAACGCTTATTGCTCATACCTTGATTTTACCCCTTTTTAGCTCATTTGAGAAGCATTTTCTAATTTGGTGAGAGTTTCCTAATGAAAAAGGCCATTCGTTAATTAGAGTGGCCTTAAATTGATTTTCTATTGTTCGCGGATTTCAGCTAGGTCCTTCTTCGGATCTCTAGGTGCAGTCGATGTGAGCTCAGGAATTCCCATATCCTCTTTCAAGTCGTCTATCGCAACTTGCTCTCTGGATGTATTATAGTCATTCTCGGCTCCAAGTATGCCCATATCTCCTTGCTGAGTTGGATCACTGTTAGGAATTTGCTGTTGCGCTTTCTTCTGCTCCTCAATGAACTTGAGTTCTTTCTTCTTCTTGTCGTCTGATAAGTTATTACCGTACAATGTATCAACTGCCATTTCGTCTGACATAAATCCAGATTGCCATGCAGTAAGAATTACTTCAAGTCTTGATTCGAAGCTCTGATCTGCAAATTCATCGTACTTAACGTAAACATCATAATCAGTACAAGTAAGCGGTTCGTCAATGTCATTGTGCATTAACTCATTAGCGACTAATAAGTCCTGAGCAATGATCTCAATAGTTGTTTGCTCCTCACGGATCATACTTGTTCTGGTAAAGATCGTAACCTTTTCCTTCTCACGTTCACTAGCTGCATTATCCTTCTTAGCGATGTCGATTCCTAATGTAGCAGGAGACATAAGTCCGGATATCGCATGGATTAATAAGTTCTGTTCTTCTGCAGCGTACTGACTGAAGTTGATCTGAGGCTGGACTACTTGCACGGGTGATAATCCCGTTGCGTTTCCATCAGCGCCTCCCATACCCCTATACTGGATATACTTTCTATCAAATGCATGTGGCATAATTGGTAACCCAGTTGCAGCATCAGTTTCGAGATACAATGTGTTGAAGTACTCATGAACTGTTGATCTACGGACACTGTTCGCGCCCTGAGAGAAACATTGGTCGATATCATCAAAGATATCAGTTTTACCTGTAAAGATGCTTCTTCCATAAAATTCTTCACTACTATCTGCAAAGAATATACTTGGCGCACCTAAGAATCTCTTAAAGTTCGATACCTGTACGTGTTCAACTACGTCTCTTAACTGTGGTAGATCTGTAAGCTTGCACGGAGTAATGACGTCATTGTTCTCTGACATCCTATATAGCTCTTTATCGATATGCAAATCTGTCTCTTTCTTTTCTTCGTCGTATCCTAACCAACGTGTTTCATAGAGCACATACATTTGCCCGTTTTTATCTTGATAGAAGTCTTTATAGATAATCGCTCTCAAGCTGTTACCACTGTAGATGAAGTCTACTTTATCTGCACGGTAATATAACAAGATCGGATAATCTGAGAACCTTTCGTCCCAGTTTATCTTCCAGGCTCCCCAACCTTCCACTAGCGTAAGTGGTCTACTCTTCTGATTCAAAAGCGTATTAAATTTATTCGCCTTCAGAATCTTACTTAGGGTCTTATCCACATCCTTATTCGCATGCCCTACCTCAGGTAACCCCATAACGTAGACTAGCGTATCAACTATGTTTCTTGGATGCCCACTGTGCGTTCTCTTAATATCAGTTTCTGTACTCGATACCGCCCAGAAGTAGCTCTTCTTATTTTCGTTGTACAAAGGATCTGTGTTATAGTCCACTGCATTAGCACGGGTAAAGAAATTCTTGAGCCTGTCTGAGTCGCCTAAGTACCAGGTGTTGTACTCCTCTAGTCTCTCCTTCTTTACCTCATCTATGTCATTAACAAACGTATACATATTAGCACGGACTCGAGGATCTTGGCCTATATCCACAACCCCTAATATGCCTAATGCCTTGAGCCTGATATATTCCTTGTGCGTAATACTCTGCTTTCCCATAGCCTTACTCCTTTTCCTTCTTCAAGAACCTTCCTGTCTTCGGATCTCTCTTCATTGGTTCTTGCTCAAATGAATATCCGACTTCTCCCGTCGCTTCTAACATTTCTTTTTGCACGGATGGTAATTGGTCTACTTCCGTTAATATCTTTCGTACATCTTCTACACCACGCTTTACAGCTTCTTTCCCTTCATAGTTCTCTTTATATTCCTTCGCAGAACATTTCCATGCTGCATATGGTCTTTCTATGTCGTCTTCACCTTTTGGTAACTTCGTTTTCAATTTATCGTAGTACCCTATCCAGTCTACGCTAAACCAAAACGACATCCCCGGATGCTTAACCGCTAAGTTCATCATACGCTTCATCTTCTCGTCTGTGTTCACAATACTGTTTCTTCTTATCCAGTCTAACTCCGGTATTCTATCACACAAATAGTTCCAGTGGTCGATTCCGGATACGTATACGCCCATTCTTATTAGGTCTTGCCCGATACAGAATGGTCTCCCTTTTTTTCTCCTGCGATCGGTTCTTGGTATGTATTTTATCATGAACAAACCCTTAGTTACTCTAAGGTTTGGATCTAGACTTTGCATAGCCTCTTTTGTTACTATTTCATCCTTTAAATTAATTACTAACTTATACGAGAGTGGGTTAATAAACGCGAGCGGACTTATTTCTGTTCCGTCCCAAGATTTAGACATTTTTGAAGGATCGTCTCCGCCCAATTTCGAATAAGGTTTATGAGTTTTAGAAGAATCATTAGAGCCGTTTAAGGCGTGGTTTTCTTCGATTTTAGCGTTAGAAACTAAAAGGTCAATAGGGTTAGAATTAGTCATCTAATTTATCCTCCTCGGATTCAAGTGGTAAAGAATTAACAAAATTAATAGCAACAACGGAGTTAGCCTTTTCCTTACGGATAACTTCATTAGCGATAGCGATAGCAGAAGGGTTACCGCGGATACCAAGTTCAACCATAAGGTCTTCGAACTTAGAGACGGCAGCGTTTTGTATTAAGTGGTAAACGGTATTAAAAGGCAAAGAATAATTTTCACGACACCACTTATCGAGGAGATAAGAAGTGTGAGCAGAGCCTTCAGGAGATTTCAAATAAGCAGGCACATCGAGGTTAGAAGTATCAACAGAGCCTTCCCATTTAAGGAGAGGGAGGCAAAAGAAGTCGCGAACCTGTTGAATAGACTTACCAAGTGCGATGAAAGTTTCGAATTTTTCTTTAGAGATAGAAATAGAATCGATTACAGAATTTTCAAATAAGCTGCTCATAAAAATATTAACCTCAAGATAATGATAGCACAAGTTCTTTCCAAGAAACAAGGCAAGAATCGAAATCAAACGGAATATTTTTTGCTTTAGCCTCATCTTTTGAAGCATCAAGGAACCAAGGGAAGAAGTTACGTTGAGCTGCGATGAGTTTATTACGTTGGCAGCGTTCAAGGACTTGTTCGAGAGATTCGCCAGGGAAAGGCCAAGAAGGTTTAGAGTTAATGGAGCGACCGGAGCCAGGCACTTTTGTATGGGAGCGAAGAGGGATAGAGAGCCAAACATCGGAAGGGGAAGAAAGGCGTTTCCATTTTTTACGTTTCCAAAGGAGTGAAGCCTGAGAGAGGGAATCGCGGGAAATTTTAAACACATACTGCCAAGCGGAGAAATCAAGGAGTTCATCTACAGGGATGTTAACGAGAGGAAGTTCTTTATGGATGAGTTCGTTAAGGTTTGAATTCTTGATAGGAGTTTTGTAACCGAAAGACCACTGATAGATTAAATCGTGATTTTTATCAGTATCGATTAAAGCACAAACGGAGGCGCGAGATAAAACGATACGGAAAGGAGAAATACCCGGGACATTTTGGAAATCAGCGAGGGAAGGGCGGAAACCGAAAAAAACGAAAGAATCGGAAGACTTGAGGTACTTAATTTTAAGACCAAAATCCGAAATTTTATCAAAATCCGATTGTTTCAAAAATAATTTTCCTATTAATTTACTCATGTAAATTACCTCCAAAAAAACCTACTCAATGTCAAAAAGTTCCTATATTCTCTTTCATATACATATGCCTACCTACGCTTATACGCGTATATGGGGAAATATAGACTTATTTAGACATTACCCCTAAAAAAGAGATACTATATATATAATATATAAGTTCTAAAAAAAATTCAAGGCAAAAAAGCAACAAAATAAAAAAAATAATTTAACGTTACAAAAGTAACATTTTTCTTTCTTTAATATTTCTTTCTTTTCCAATGTTTTCCAATGTTCTATAATAAAGATAAAGTAGGAGGGCGAAAGTATATGAAAAACACTAAGCCAAAGGTAATGGACGATAAGGGGCCAAGGGGAGAAACGCGCGCGAAGTCGATAGATGGGAAGTACACAGCGAATCCAAATTCGAGTGCAGAATATGTAGATCCATATCCAAATATCAAGCCAACGTATAAGAGATATAGGAAGCAAAGTTACGCGAAGATAGACGAAAGAATAATAGAGCCAATGTACGAAAGTATGATGAAAGACATAGTAAGAAGAGTATATGGAGAAGATGGGCTAGTCGTAAAAAGCACACGATTTGAGGATGAGAAGTTAGGGATAGACTACTTTATCGGGGTACCGGGCAAAGAAAAAGCCATATTAATTTTAGATAACAATGTAATGAAAGTAGACTTAAAGGCGCGAATTAAGTATATGGATGATGAAAACTTTTATAATAACCCAAAGATAAAACTGACGTTGTATAAAGAGATGCGAGACGGGTATAAAGAAGACAAATTAACACCAAAAAACGGTATACATAAAATGTACTCATTTATGATACCCTTCAAGAACGAAAAGGTGAAGATATATAATATAACTGAGAATGACTTATATAAATACATGCATCATAAATATAGTGAAGAGATATTCAACGAGCTTGAGCAAGCGCCAAAACACACACTAGAGAGAGACGGAATAGAGTACTCCTTAAAGATAGATCATATAAGTGGTAATAGGTCAGTCGTATGCGAAATGTCTGCGGATGAACTAAGGAGTAAGATAAGGTCAGTGGAATACTTTGAGAGAAAAAATCACTTGACAAATCAAAAATAATAATATAATATAAAAATAACAATAAAAAGGAGAAAAAAGTGATATGGAACAATATATAACAAACCCAAACTTTGAAGGAACGGAAGAAGAAGCGAGAAGACAAATTGAAGAATTCGAAGAAGTAACTAAGTGGCTAGAAGAGCACCCAGACTGTATTGATTATGATGATGCAATCGATGGATACGTAATTACTACAGAAGCTCCGGAATGTGTAATAAAGCACATTAAAGAATTGAATGAAGCAGAGAGAAAAAGAAGAGAAAGAGTAATACTGCTCAAAGAAATGGGTATACTAGAATAAGGTGAAAAAAAGCTCAGGAAATTCTCCTGAGTCTTTTTTATTTTAACAATCTTGAGTGAAAGGTCCGGTCCAAGGATAGCCCTTAGAGAATCTAGGTTTGTTCTTGACATTGAGATTAAACATACCCGAAGTATGAAGAAGCATAATAACACGTTCTGGAACCTGCGCGCGTTTTAAATCAGCTTCAGACATAACGAAGCCACGTTCAGCGTCGTATCCTGAATCAAGGCCTAAAGCAACGGAGCCATTTTTCCAAGCGTAATACGCTTGATATAAGACAGCTTCTTGAAAAGCGTGGAACTGAACTGGCGACATTTGAGAAAAATCGTGTAAACGTCTAAAACCATTATAAGAGCACCATTCTAGCAAAAAGTCTTGAACCAATCTAAGAAAGATAAAAGGATAATTGCTATCATTATCAGAAGATTTAAGGATATGAGCCAAATCCATACCGAACATATTTTTAAAATCGGAAGGAGAGACTACAGCGTTTTCGAATTTCATAAAGTGGACCTCCATATAAATATTATAGCACAAGAAATTAATCTTTAAAGTTGTTTTTCCAACGAGCGAACTGATTTCTAAAAGGGGCAAAAGAATATTCGTGAGAGTTAATAGCGTGGTCGTCGAGATTTTCACGAAGACCAGTTTTAGGATCTCTACGTGAGCCCTTATATTCTCTGATTAAGTTCTTACAATTTTTATGAATTAACAAATCCTTGTAACTGAACATAAGTCTTTCGAAGTCAACACGTCCTTGAATAGGGGACTTAGTAGAGCCCATAAAGTAAGCGTTGAAGAGGCGCATTTCACGCGCTTTGATTTCTAAGACTTGCCTAAAGCCGATATCTGCGCAGTCGACGTAAACGTTAATGTTGCCTTTCATAAGAAAGTCTCTTCCGCTGAATAAGCGAGAACGTTCATCTCTATATTTAGTAATCCAATTAAAGATAGTAGTGATAATAGCAGTAGCTTGTTCATTGATATCAAGTGAGCGTTTTACATCAGTATTGAATTCAAAATAAGCACTATCGTTACTATGATAATATTCGTCAACAGCGATAAGCTGTTGGAAGTCGCCGACAACGCCACTTAAAGTCATAACAGTAGCGGACTTAACCTTTTTGCTTCCGTCTTCACCCTTATAAATTTTAATTTTAGAGCCATCACCTGCAGAAAGACCAGTATCGATACCGACTGCGAAGTTTGAGAATTGAAATTTTTCAAGTTCTTCATCACCGATAATATTTTTATCACCGAATTCAGGATAAGTAGTATCACCTGCTGCGCCCCAACAACCGAGAAAAAGAGTTTTATAATAATCATAATTAGTCTTACGCATTTCTTCTGCTGCGACGTCGACTTGAGAACGATTTCTAAACTCATTAGCCTTATAGGTAAAGATACCAAGATAAAGACCAGTTCCACCCGGGCCAATGAAATCCGGATTAATATAATCGGCGTATTTATGAGTTTCTAAGTAATTAGGATCATCTTCTAGACGTCCCTTAAAGAATTCGGTATAAAGCCAGGTAACATCGGACCAAGCGTTAAACATCATAGTAATTTGTTGAGGGATATTAAGCTCAACAAGATTACCGTCTGCGTCGTAACCCATACCGGCACGAATAGACTGATCAAGTTTTACGAAAGCATCGAAAGAAGAAATTTCGAAAGCTTCTTCGATATAGCAGTCAGTTAAATAACCGGTAGAGAAAGTAAGAGAGTTTAATGAAGTAGGATTAGATAGTCCCCTAAAAAGAATAGTTTGACCTGTAGGGAGATAAGTAATTCTTAAAGGCTGCGTAGTAGACTTGAAATATTCTTCCAAGCCCAAATCCGCGATAGCTCTATTAACAGCAGCGAAAGTAGAATCTCTATTATCTACATCGAAAGCTCTAACGAAAAGGATATTTTTCATAGGGTCTGATAAGATTTTGAAAACAGCCTCATAAGACATATCGTAAGATTTCTTACAGTTTCTAGCACCTTTTAAAAGTCTATATCTAATATTTTGAGTATTAGTGAACCAAACATTATTAAAGCATTTACCTATAATTTTTTGGATATCAAAAGTTCTAATTCCTTCAACTTCTTTATAAATGCCTTGTCTCATAATAACTAATCCTTTTCGTCAATTTTCTTTTTATAAATTACTTTATTATCTAATAAATTTTTAATTTCAGATTTCCATGCATCTTCGACATAAGTAGTATCATACCATTCCATACCTGAAACGTTAACGAATAAGCAACTTGCGTCTGAATCTGCTTTATTTACGGACACACACAATTGTGCTTTTAATCCATCTAAGAAAGCTTTATTAATGATTAAGTTTCCTTCAGGGTCGAATTCAAATCCAGATTTTAAAGCAGCTTCTTTATACTCTTCTCCACCTTTTTTAAAGATGAGTTCAACCTGTTTTTTTAAATCTTGAGCAATAAGAGAAGTAGGTCCAAGGAAAAAATTCTTAGCCCAAATTTTTTTACCATCTTCTGTTGTATAAAGAATGAAATGCGCGTTTTTTAATCTTGAGTGTTTAAGCCACGCATGTTTTATTTTGTAACAATAATAACTATTTTTCATAATTAGCAACTCCTAATTCTATTAATTTATCTTGTATTTCCTTAGTGGATTTCCTACCTAAGTTTCTAATTTTTAACAATTCTTCTGGAGATAACTTGCGAAGTTCACCAATTGAATTAATGTTATATTTTTTTAAGCAATTATACGCTCTGCAAGAAAGGTCTAAGCTTTCAATAGGTTTATTGTCCTCTTCATTATTATAACACATAGAGAAAGTAGGTGCACCGAATAAAACTTCCATTTGAGAAGTAATAGTTCCGTTTTCTTTGAAAGCGTTAATAAGTTCTTCTCTTTGTTTATATAAATCGTTATAGAATTTTTCTCTTTGAGCTTTTTCTTCTTCTAACTTATGATTATAAACTTTGAATTTTAGCTTTCTAAGCGATTTTCCAACGATTTGACGAATTCTTTCTCGAGTTACGCCCAAATCCTTACCGATAGCTTCTAAAGTGTCTCTATTGCGGTAAAAACGCACAATGCAAGTTTCTTCTCTAGGGGTTAAAGTTTTAATAAGATTTTCAAAAGTATCACAATCGATTTCATAATCATGAACATTCATATCGAGTAAGATATTATAAGGATAGACTTCATCACAAACTTCTTTTCTTTCTGCGGATCTAATTTTTGCAATATCTTCTTCGGTTTTAATTCTTAATTTTTCTGCATAGACTGCATCTCTATATTTTCTAGCATCTTCCAAAGTAGGGAAAGAGCGAAAAAAAGGTGGAATTCTATTAGAAAAAGAAAACTGAACAAAATAAGTATCAGTATCTTTGCAATATCTAATAGCTTTTTCGATTTTTTTTGTATCCATATTTATTTCTCCTTATCAACAACGATTTTAATTGCATTATTTTCTAAAGTAATGCCGATTACTTTATAATCTTTATATTTTGGTAATAGATCCTCATCCATTGCAAACTCAAAAACAGTTGTTTGAGCAATGAGGATTTCATTTTCATACACATCGATATTATCAGTACAACTGATTTTTTGTAATAAATCAAATAGTTTCATGCTCTTCAGCCTCTAAATCTTTGATGTTAAAATCTTTGACATAGCCATAATCGATTAAATCTTCTACCGACATCTTACAAAGTTTTTCCTTTGCTTCTTCTAAACTGTTTGCTGGGATTTCTAAACATTGAACCCAAACATCTAAATCAAAATCGAATGAATATGTTTTCATAATTAATTCTCCTTATTCGCATTGTTAACAATCTTTTCAATGATTTCGTCAACAAGTTTTCTAGTGTTAGGGTGTAAGATGTATTCATTACGTTTTGCTTCATTGAATGACTTGATTTCAGTTAAATCGCCTTTCTTGAAGCCAAATGATAGCCAATCACAAATCATTTCATAAACATAAATAGTTGGCATTTCTAATGCTGTAATTTCATTCTTGCCATCTACTAACACCCAATAATTCCAATGATGAGGGTTATTGTGAATATGATGTAGCCAAGCCTTGTTAAACTCTTCTTTGTATAATTCCTTGCCATTAGGTAAGAAGAAGCGTTTCGCATAAG
>AUXO018117459.1_pt1 | contig 10504 bp, 10 predicted proteins | sample 768731 | NCBI WGS metagenome assembly AUXO01 (sample SAMN02715735, study PRJNA202380) | gut metagenome | biome: sheep rumen | host: Ovis aries | place: New Zealand: Palmerston North
AATGCAGAGATAAGGGGGTGCAGCGATACCTATGCAGTTAAATTCTGATGTTTTGAATAGAGCCACATACTTGGTCGGCTCCGCAGAGCTCGCTGCAAAACTTCCCGATATACCTGCAAAGATTCCGTTCGACAGTACTATTGTCGAGTTTCTGAATGAAGTATCGAGAGTACTGATGGGAAATCGGGCTGCAAAGGCGTACTCGGATGTAGTTACCTTTGCCTTTTGGATTCGCAAATCCTCGGTAACGCGATTAAAGGAACGCTTTGAAAAAAAGGATGACTCATTTCATTTAGGTAAAGGCATAGCTTTTCACATTGCGCCTTCCAACGTTCCAGTAAACTTTGCTTATTCTTTAGTGGCGGGGTTGCTGAATGGTAACGCAAATGTAGTTCGCGTTCCGAGCAAAGATTTTCCGCAAGTTTCTATTATTGCGAAAGCATTTAATGATGTTTTGGTCAATAACGAAGCTATGCGCCCTTATGTACAGCTTGTACGCTACGGAAGGGATAAGGACATCAACGACTTGTTCTCTTCCATTGCTGATGTTCGTGTGGTGTGGGGCGGAAACCAGACAATAGAAGAACTGAGAAAATCTCCATTGCCACCTCGCTCTGGGGAGATAACTTTTGCGGACAGGTATTCATTAGCTGTGATTGATAGTGATTCCTATCTTGAAATCGAAGATAAAGACCGAGTTGCAGATGATTTTTACAATGACACTTTCTTTTCAGATCAAAATGCCTGCACCAGCCCCAGGGTAGTTGTCTGGACTGGAACTAGAATAGAAGAAGCAAAGAAGGTTTTCTGGGATGCAGAACACAGGCTTGCTGAGAAAAAATACACGTTCCAGTCGATTCAGGGAGTAAATAAACTCACCAGTAGTTACCTGATCGCCGTGGCTGAGCCGGGTGTGAAGGTCGAAGAGCATGAAGACAACCTGATCGTTAGAGTCAAAGTGCCAGAGATCAAGGATAACCTCATGGACTATAGGGATAACAGTGGTTATTTCTATGAGTATGACTGCAAGAATATTCTTGAAATCAAAGATCTCTGTAACGATAAACGTTGCCAGACAATCGCCTATATCGGGAACAGCAAGGTTGTCCTCCCGCTTATAGAAGCTGGAGTTAAGGGCATTGACCGAGTTGTGCCTATGGGAAAAACGATGGATTTTGACCTGATCTGGGATGGATATAATCTTCCGGCACTCCTAACCAGAACAATCGTACTGGCATAAGCCGAAAGAAAGAGGGCTGCGGAATGTTAAGACGTGCCGGTTATACTCTCGGCAATCGAAAAGTGGCTATTATTGGTGCCGGTTTTGTAGGAGCTTCTATTGCGTATGCTATGGCACTCCGGGATATAGCACGCGAGATTGTCATAGTGAATCGAACAAAGGAAAAAGTAATTGGTGAGGTCATGGATATCCGTCACGGTATCCCGAGCATGGGAACGACAGATGTCTATGTTGGAGACTACCCGGATTGTGCTGACTGCGATTTGATTATCATCTGTACAGGAAGAAACAGAAAACCAGGTGAAAGTAGACTTGATCTTACTAACGATAATATTGAGATCATGCATTCCGTTATCAGCAAGATGCAACAATATTACACACGGGGGATCATCCTGATCATTTCGAATCCGGTCGATATTTTGACCTATAAGGTCGCAGAATGGATGGCTTTGCCAAATGGCATGGTCTTTGGCTCGGGAAATATTCTCGACTCCTCTCGTTTCGTAAGAACAATAGCTGATTATGTTGGGCTGAGTACCGGTGTGGTAAATGCTTATATTGTTGGCGAGCATGGGGACGGACAAGTCCCAATATGGAGCAGAGCAACTATAGGCGGCATTCCAATGGAAGAGTACTGTAGTGATGTGGGTCTCAAGTGGGATGCCGAGGTTAAAAAGGATCTGGCTGAGAAGACCAAGAAGATGGGCGGACAGATTATTGCCGCTAAAGGGCGGACTCATTATGGCATCGCCACCTGTGTGTGTCAGCTTGCCGACGCAATCATCAACCAGAGACCGACAATATCATGTGTCAGTTCAGTTTTAATGGGTGAACATGGATGCCGGGATGTTGCTCTGAGTGTTCCTAGCGTTGTAGGACCTGCTGGTGTGCAACAGAGAATAAGAGAAAAATGGGCACCAGAGGAGTACCGGGGATTCTTTGATGCGGTGGAAAATGTAAGAAGCATTTTGGTTACTTCGCAGAAGGAGATGCAGTAATGAAAATATGGGTGATAGGTAAAGCAATCCCAAATGCAAAAAATAACTTCCTGGGCAATTTTGAACTCGAACAGGCAAGGATGCTGAAAAAACATGGGGAAGATGTAGTATATATCGCTGATGACTTTCGCCCAATCAATAGTATAAGACGCTTTGGACTACATAGGGTTGAGCTAAAAGATATAAAAGCGTATGAAGCAAGTTTCCCAATAAGAGGATTGCATATCCCAAATTGTTTAACAAAGGTAGAACCTCAAATATGCAGGAGTCTGTATAAAAGAGTGGAAGAAGGAGAAGGCGGTCTTCCTGACATTATACATGTGCATTTTCCCAGTTTGATAAATGCAGGAGTTCATCAATATTACCAAAAAATCGGAGTAAAAATTGTCGCAACTGAGCATTTCGCCCAAGTCATGGAGAAAAAGATTCAGAATCCATATTTAGCAAATCTCTCTTGGTATGTTCATAATGCAGATGCGGTAATAAGCGTTGGTGAAACTCTGTTAAACAGCATAAAAGAAATTGCAGGTAATCCAAAGAAATCTTTTGTTGTACCAAATGTCATAACGTCAGACTTTTACTATAAAAAGATTGAACGCAAGGACAAATCATTTACATTCATAGCAATTAGCCGTTTGGTAAAGGTTAAAAGAGTTGAAGATATAATAAGAGCATTCGCCAAGTTGGACAATGAATTGGAAGCAGAATTTAGGCTAAAGATTGTTGGTGGAGGAGAATTGAGTAATAGCCTCCACAATGTGATCAGAGAGCTTGGGCTAGATGATAAGGTAAGACTGTTAGGACCTCTTGAACCGGATAAAGTGGCAGAAGAGATTAGAGATAGTGATGCTTATGTTTCTGCAAGCCAGGTTGAGACATTCTGCGTTCCGGTCGCAGAGGCAATGGGGTGCGGAAAACCAGTTATTGCTGACAAATCAATAGGTGCGGCATCTTTCATTAATGACAGTAATGGTATCAAAGCAGAGCTTGATTCTACAGATGATATTTGTGAAGCCATGAAATCATTATTTGCGAGAAAAGAACGGTATGATGCTGTCGAAATATCAGAGTACGCTTATCAACATTTTAGCGAGGATGCGGTTTATAGCCAATTAATGGGCATATACCGTGAAATTATTTGATGCAAAGCGGGTAGCGAAATGAAGGGAAAATTATACTGTACTAAACATATTAAAAAAGGTGAAACTGCAGGTAGCAAAGCACCGAGTGATATTTCTTGCATTGCAGAATCCATGGGGTTTAACCCCCTTGTATTTGCTGCAAGCAAAAAAATACCGGATAATATTTATGTCAGAAGGTTTAAGGCGCTATTTTCTGGCATTGATAACTGGCATAAAATATACAAACAAATCGAAAGAGATAGCTATGTAATCATTCAACACCCAAATGAAGGCATATATGTTTCCAGACAATATATTGATATCTGTAGGAATAGGAAAAGAACTCATTTCATCGCACTGATACATGACCTTGATTCTATTAGAGGCAATTTGAATCTGAAAAATCAGCAGCAGTTATCAAAAAGAAATAATATAGCGGACTGTGAGATTCTGAATAAGTGTGAGTTGATTATTTCCCATAACGAGTTTATGTCGGAGTTCCTTATCAATATGGGAATTGACAAAGACAAAATTATCAATTTGGGCATTTTTGATTATCTGGTAAAAGGGGAAGTACCTAAACATAGAGAGTTTGAAAAGTCAATTACTATAGCCGGAAATTTGATGCCAGGAAAGTGCAAGTATTTATATAAACTTCTTGAGGACAAGAGAAGGGCGTTCGTAGTGCATCTGTACGGACCTGGATTTGAAGATAGGGGTTATAACAATGTTGTATACCATGGCTCCTTCCCTGCAGATACACTCCCAACACAATTGGAGGGTGGCTTTGGATTAGTGTGGGATGGGGATTCTGTTGAATCTTGCACAGGCAATAGTGGGGAATATCTTCGTTATAATAATCCTCATAAGACCTCGTTATACCTTGCCTCAAATATGCCTGTCCTGGTATGGAATGATGCAGCAATAAATTCTTTTGTTTGTACAAACAAGGTGGGGTTGGGAATCAACAGCCTGCTTGATATTAACGAAGTATTTAATGGACTGACAGAAAGTAATTATATAAAAATGCAAGAGGCAGCCAGATTATCCGGTGAAAAGATCCGAGATGGATACTATTGCAAAAATGCAATAGAAGAAGTGATAAAGAGAATAGGAAAGTGAAGCATGAGCAGTCAAGAACCAGCGATTTCGGTCATTATCCCCGTGTATAACATTGCGCCCTTTTTGGAGCAGTGTGTGGAAAGCATTAGAAAACAGTCATTTACGAACTACGAGGTGATTATCGTTGATGACGGCTCAACTGACGGTAGTAGCGAAAAGTGTGATCAATATAGGTGTTTAGACAACTTTCAGATTGTTCACACAGAAAACGCTGGTGCGGCTCATGCACGAAACACTGGTTTAGATAATGCGCATGGGAAATACATAGCATTCATCGATGGAGACGATGCCATTGAAGAGGACTATCTCGAAATACTTTATAACGAAATCGAAGTCCAGACGGTAGATATTGTTTCGTGTTGTTGCAAGTCAATTGAAGCTGGGGAAATAAACTGCTTTTTCCCGGATGATTTACTGTTTGTGGGTGAAAGAAAAAAAGAATTAATCTATCAGTTGATTGAAATGAGATATGGACAGCCGGGGCCATACTACTACACAGGGGTTGGCGTTCCATGGGGGAAATTATATAACCGTGATTTCATAGAAAGGAATCACCTTAGATTTGATTTGCAACTCAGAAGGCTACAAGACAATATGTTCAATATGTATGCCTTCCACTGCGCTACAAGTATAAAATATATAAACAAGCCTCTGTATCGCTATAGAAGAGGTCATGTTTCAAGTTTGAATGTAAACTATAACCAGAATTTATCGAGAAACAGCATCGCATTGATCAAGGCAAGAATAGTAGCGATGAAAGAACTTGGATATGATTCTGATGAACGTGCAGTTAAAATGTTCAACGGTGAAGTGTTTAAATATTTCCGAGAGGTACTGAAAAATATTGCCCAGTATTATCCGGAAAAGAAGGACAGGTATGCCTTGTTTTCAAAGGTGTTCCATTTTAAGGAAGAGAATAATATTTTCAAAAAGTACGTTCTTGTTGCGGAGCCAGCACCAAACTGGACTTTGTTTGGAAGGAAAATGGAGTGGTGGATGATTCGGCATAATATGTGTCGGCCGTTGTATATGTACTTGAAAGTGAAGAAAAATATTAAGCGTGTTGATTAACAAGAGTTATATAGGGGATATTAGTCATGCAGAGTTATCGAAGCGCTAAATTCCATATCAATACAACTCATCTCGTGGAGTCATTACTAATGATATCCATAATATTAGGTTGTAGGTCGGTATTTGTGCAAGCAAACCCATATTTTGGTTATACGATAATAATTATTACGACAATCCTATCCATTTTTGGTGTTGCTGTTAGAAAGGGAACTCAGGTAAATAAGAGATCAGTTACAATATTGATGACATACATTATTATGGCAGCAATAGTTTCATTCTCCGTTGGAAATACAGGAAACGGACCATTCGTTTTTTCTTACTGGGTACTTGTTCCTCTGATGCTATTCTACTTTCTGTTATTAACTTACCAAGAAAAAATGGATTGGCTCAAGCGGTTCTCTGATCTGATATTTGTTTTTATTATCCTTTCTACAATTTCTTGGCTGATTGGACCTATACTGCATTGGATTGAACCGACCCATACCATACAGGTTGAATGGGGAGGGAACAGTACTTATTATGGTTACTTTTTGGTATATAAAAAGACAGAAAGATATTTAAAAAGTTATTTAGGAATATCGTTCCCCTCAAATAGCTCGATATTTGTTGAAGCTCCCATAACTAATGTAATATATGCAATGGGATATGTCTTAAATGCATTTGTAAAAAAGGATAAATCGAAAGTTAAAGAGGGAATATATATATTTGCGATGCTCACAACGATGTCCCTGACATCTATGATGCTAGCTGTGCTAATATTTGTTGTAAACAGAATATTGTCATATAGAGAGAATCCGTCAAATAATTCTTTTCGGTTCTTGATGAGAAGGATTATCCTGCCTGCAGCATTTTTGGCTGTTGCCTGCTGGGGTATATACTTTATGCTGGGTGTTAAGGCAAGCGATGATTATGGGAACTTTTATGCCCACACATTTGCAATAACATCAGGTTATCGCGCCTGGCTCACTAAACCCATTACCGGGTATGGATATGAGTTGGGACAGCAGTTTTATAATACGACATCCGGTTTTTTCAAAATCTTAGTTCATGGTGGCATAATATTTGCGTTATTTTATTTGATACCATTTTTGGCAACCTTAAATTTCGCCAGAAAAAAGAAGGATTTTGGACTGGCTGCTTTTGCTGGAATTACTTTCATTCTATTAGTTGCAGTCATCTGGCACTATAGTCCGGCATATATGTTTGTTCTCGCATTTGAATTGTCATTTATGACGTATGAATTTGATCAGGAAACTGCGGAAGGAGAGACATACTACTATGATACAATCAAAGCAGGATCTAAAAGAATATATAGAGGCTGATTTAATTGCACTGAATAAATACCCATTGTCAATGAAAGAAAAATTGGGGGGGTATTCGTACCTTGTATCTGGAAATTCCAAATTAAGATGAGGCGACTTGAATATCACTTAAATTGCGACAAAAAGAACTCTGTAAACCGTATCCTTAACTATATCAGGCGACTGTCATTTGAAAGATATAGTGTAAGACTCGGGCTAACTATTCCGCCCAATGTCTTTGGACCGGGTTTATGTATAGGGCATTATGGCATGATTATCGTTCATGGAGACGCGCACGTAGGAAGCAACTGTCGAATACAGGGTGGGGTAAATATAGGTAATTATTCGACAGATCCTGAGATGAAAACTGGTCATGCTCCAAAGATAGGGAATAACGTATATATTGGACCCGGTGCCAAGTTGTTTGGAAAAATAGAAATAGGCAATAACGTTAGAATTGGTGCTAATGCTGTTGTCAATAAAGATGTATTAGATAATTTAACAGTTGGTGGTATCCCGGCAAAGGTTATCAGTAATAATCCTTCAAATCATGGATTAAAGGTTAAGGAATATTTGAGACGGTATGCAGATTGAGTCATGATGTGACAATTTACGGATTGCTTTCCGAGGAGGTAAAGTTTTTTGAAGTATGATTTTCTGATAATAGGTGCTGGCCTCTACGGAGCGACAATTGCACAGCAGGCAAAAGAGTCGGGGAAAAGGGTTTTAGTCCTTGAGCGTCGTCCTCACATCGCCGGAAATGTTTATACAGAAGAGGTGGAAGGCATTCATGTACATAAGTATGGCGCTCACATCTTCCACACTAATAACAAGGAGGTCTGGGACTATATCAACCAGTTCGCCACCTTCAATCGCTTTACGAATAGTCCGGTCGCCAACTACCACGGTGAACTGTACTCCCTGCCGTTCAACATGTATACCTTCAACAAGATGTGGGGTGTGATAACACCTGAAGAGGCGTGGCAGAAGATTGAAGAGCAGCGGAAAGAGATTAACCATGAGCCTCAGAATCTTGAGGAGCAAGCCATCTCGCTGGTCGGACGTGATGTGTACGAAAAACTGGTAAAAGGCTACACAGAGAAGCAGTGGGGAAGAGACTGTAAAGACCTCCCGGCCTTCATCATCAAGCGACTCCCAGTTCGGCTGACCTTCGATAACAACTACTTTAATGCTCTGTACCAGGGTATCCCCGTGGGCGGTTACACGAGGATGGTCCAGAATATGCTGGAAGGAATTGAAGTAAGACTCAATACAGATTACCTGAAACAAAAAGAATACTGGGATTCTCAGGCGGATAAAGTGATCTACACGGGTCCGATAGAGGCTTACTTTGGCTATAATCTTGGTAATCTTGAATACCGTTCAGTGCGATTTGAAACAGAACTGCTGGATATACCAAATTTCCAGGGCAACGCTGCGGTGAACTATACAGATGAGGAAACTCCATGGACGCGCATCATCGAACACAAGTGGTTTGAGTTCGGAAAAGACGATGATGGTAAAGATCTGCCAAAGACAGTAATAAGCCGTGAATACAGCTCTGAATGGAAGCTGGGTGACGAGCCTTACTATCCAGTGAACGATGAGAAGAATGGAAAGCTCTACGAGGCTTACAAGGAGTTAGCAGACAGAGAATCAAAGGTTATCTTCGGCGGACGACTTGGCGAGTACAAGTACTACGACATGGATCAGGTGATTGCTGTTGCACTGAAGAAGGCAGAAAAATTGATGTAATGTGTGCAGATATGCAAAATGGCTTGAGAATGGAAATGCGTAAATTACCCGTGATATAATGTTGATCGGCACATTATTTGATGTAAACGGACGCGGATTAAAATACCTATCACAGGCCGCATACAATGTCAATGGCAAGGACCTAAGGGTCTGCGATGCCACACCATTGACATTGTATTTGCCTGTGATTCAAGTGATTAAGCAGAACAAAGGATTGTTCTGCCACTGCCACGTTTAATTTGCTGAACCCTGCATTTTTATTTGCCGAATCCTGCAAATTACGGCATCAAATAAAGTGGCTCATAACAATATAACGACTTGCAGTCTGCTGACTAACTATACCGGAGGCAGTTAATGGTTTCAAAGAAAAAATCAATAAAAATGAATGCAGGGCTGAATACACTAAGAACGGCTCTCAACCTGCTATTTCCTTTGATCACTGTCCCGTATATTTCGCGAGTTTTATCGGTTGAGGAAATTGGGAAATATAATTTTTCTTACTCAATCATAGCATATGGGCTTTTAATAGCTGCATTGGGGATAGATAAATATGCCGTTAGGGAAGGAGCAAAATATCGGGATGATAAAGAAAAAATAGGAGAGTTTGCCAGCAAAGTTTTTTCTATTAATATTGTGGCAACCTTCTTCGCATATGCGTTGCTATTCCTATACTTATTTTTATCTCCTAAAGCTTCCGAGTATTACACTTGTATATTGATCTTTAGTTTAGAGATTTTTTTCACAACGATTGGTACAGAATGGTTATATTCTATATTTGAAGAATATGTATATATTACAATTCGAAGCGTTGTGTTTAAAGTAATCTCTATGGCATTGCTTTTCATATTTGTTAGAAAGCCAGGAGATTATCTCATTTATACGGGTATCTCTGTGTTAGCGAATGTAGGTTCAAATATACTGAATTTTATACATGCGAAAAAATTATGTAAAATTAAGTTTACTGTAAAATTTAATTGGAGAGAACTTCTTCCACCAATACTTATTATTTTTGCGACAAATGTGGCAATTAAGATATATGTAAGTTCAGATACTACAATGTTAGGATACCTTACAGATGATTATACGGTTGGTATCTACAGTTTCTCGGGCAAAGTATACACAATCTTGAAAAATATGCTTTCTGCTACATTGATGGTATCAATTCCAAGGTTGGCCTTTTATGTCGGAAAGAAAATGCAAGATGAGTATGAGAATTTGATAATTAAAATTGCAAATTCATTAATGATACTTGCAATACCTGCAATGATTGGCATGATGATGATGAGCAGAAACATCATCATTATTCTTGGAGGGAAAAATTATGAGAAATCTCAGAGTTCCTTGATCATACTCTGCATAGCAATTGTTTTTTCAATTTTTAGTATGTTATTCAATCAGGGCATATTATTGCCATATAAAAGAGAAAAATATACTTTACGATCTTCCATTGTAAGTGCTGTTGAAAATATCGGATTAAATTTCATATTTATACCGTTGTTAGCTGAAAACGGTGCTGCAATTACGACTGTCTTGGCTGAAATCACAATGGCAGTGATGAATTATTATTCTAGTCGTGATGTTGCAAAAAAAATATTCAAAAATACAACCACAGTTAAGAATATCGCTACTATTATTCCTGGGTGCATAGCTATTGTGATTATTTGTATAGTAGTGACGAAGTTTGTTACAAATATTGTTTTGCAGACTGTTCTTTCGGTTGGGTTATCAGTTCTTTCATATGCTTTTGTTTTGCTGATTTTTCGCAATCCGATTGCCGAGGGTATTTTACAGTCGATAATAAAAAGGATTAAGTAGTGAATACTTAAAATGCATTGACATGGAGGACGGGATGGAACACAATCTCTTAGCAAGCAAGCAAGCAAGCAAGCAAGCAAG
>AUXO013168391.1_pt1 | contig 10503 bp, 7 predicted proteins | sample 768731 | NCBI WGS metagenome assembly AUXO01 (sample SAMN02715735, study PRJNA202380) | gut metagenome | biome: sheep rumen | host: Ovis aries | place: New Zealand: Palmerston North
ATCGGTGGTTTGATGCTAGAACTTGCAGTTGCTACCAGAATGATGCCTAAGAATCTATTAGGTGTCGGTTTGGGTATGGTAGTAGCCGTAGCAGCAATAAAGATGATGACCGGAGCCTTAATGTCAATCGGAACAGGAATGGATTGGGAGCAAATAGCCAAGGGACTTGTTGCTATTGGTGGAGCCATGCTTATATTGGCCGCTGGTGCAAATGCCATGAGAGGAGCTATTACTGGAGCAGCCGCGATGGTAGTAATGTCTATGGCATTAGGCATGTTAGTACCGGTTCTTATGATATTAGGCAACATGGAATGGGAATCGATAGCTAAAGGACTTGTAGCAATAGCTGGAGTATTTGTTATTCTTGGTGTTGCTGGATACGCATTAGGACCAGTTGTGGGTGTGATATTTGCCTTAGCTGGGGCTCTGGCCGTTATTGGATTATCTACGGTTCTTGCGGGCGCAGGTTTGCTAGCCGTTGGTGCCGGTTTATCTTCTATAATAGCCGCTACTATGCTCTTAACCAAATCGGCTGATATGCTGGTTGGCTTCTTCGATTCTCTTCTTACTGGTGTTATCACATTAGGACCGAGAATGACGGAAGCATTATTTACAGCTATTAATTCGTTATTAACGGCCTTATTATCGAGCATACCGAAATTTAGTATGCTTGTCTTAGCCGGAGGAACCGCTGTATTAACTACACTGAATGCACTAATTCCTAGACTAATAGCCACTGGTATAAACCTATTATTAGCTCTTCTTACTGGTATTAGTAATAACATAGGTAAAGTTATATTCTTGGCCGCTTCTATCATGATTCAATTTTTAGAAGGATTGGCTATTACAGCTCCGTTGGTCGTTCAGGCAGGTATCGACTTTATAGTTTCAATGATTAACGGAATGGCCGAAGCTCTAATTAATAACGCGGATACTATTATTACTGCGTTAAACAATGTTATGTGGTCCATTCTGTACACATTGCTTGCCTTAATTCAAAATGCCGTTGAACAAATACCAGGAATCGGAGGAATGATATCCGATAAGATTGAAGGCATAAAAGAAGACATCAAATCGAAAGTCAATTTCGAAGAAGGTAAAAAGGTTACGGGTGATGCTGTTTCTGGTGCAAAAGCTGGAATTGAGGACCTCATACCAGAAGTTGGTGGAGCAGCCGATGGAGTAACAAATACCATTAATGACAGTCTTAAAAAGGTTGATACATCGAGTATTAGTGCCTCTGTTCAGGAGGGTGTTGTTGGTGGATTAACCGGAGCCCAAGGTGAAGCTGAAGGAGCTGCCGGACTATTAGGACAAGGCGTTACAAACACGTTAGAAAACTACGACACGTCCTCTGGCGGCAGTGCGATGGTTGATAAGCTGTTTGGCGAAATGGGAAGCGAAGGATCAACTGGTAAGATGAACGAAGTCGGTCAATTACTGGCTAACAGTGGAATGACTGGATTTGATTCCGTTGATCCAACAGCTTCAGGAGAAAACTTCGTGAACACCGTTTCTGGCTCAATATCGACAAACAAGGGAAAAGTGCAAAGCGCTGGAACAGAAGCTGGCGAAGCAGGATCTGCCGGTATTGACTCAACCTGGCAGAATTTCTACAACTCTGGCGGTTATATTATGGACGGCGCTGCTAATGGTATAAGAGACAATACTTATAAAGTCGAAGACGCCGCTAGAGCAGCTGGTAATGCCGCCCATGGAGCTTATAACACGGCTTCAGGAGTAGATTCACCTTCTTGGAAATTCGCCGAGTCAGGTTTCTTCCAGATGTTGGGAGGAGCTAACGGTATAACAGATAACATTGGTCTGGTAACAAGTGCCGCTAAACTAGCAGGAGACGAAACAGTAAACGCGTTCGCTAATTCCATATCTCAAATGGAAGATGCTGGCGGATATTTCGATTCGCCTACGATAAGACCGGTATTAGATCTTGGAGAAATTCAAAATGGAGCACAAACTATAGACTCTATGCTTAGCGGTGATATGGCTAAGCAAGTTTCTGTTACGGCAGCTGGTAAAGTTGACGTCGGATCTGCTGTTGGAGAGTTATCTTCCATAACAAATAGTGGAAATTCAAAGCTTGTTGAGCTGTTAATTCAGCAGGCTGAGCAAAACGAAAAACTTATACACCTGCTTGAAAACCAAAGAATATATTTGGACGGTAATACATTAGTAGGCAAAACAATAGGAAGAATAGATAATGCTCTTGGTCAGAGAGCTATATTAGCAGGAGGAAGGAGGGGCTAATGTCAGGACGTGGTGAAACAGGTCAATACAATGGCGAACACAGCTTGATTATTAATGATCGGCACAAAAACGTACGTGATACGCATCTCGATTGGCATTTGGTTCCTACCGGGATCCTTGCCGTCGAGCCGCCATCGGTAAAAACAAAAATCGTAGAAAACCCGGGCAGTGATGGAGTCATTGATCTGACAGAAGCTGTCTCGGGCTTCCCAATATATGGGCAGAGACAGGGATCTTGGGATTTTTACATTCTTAATGACTGGCAGTCGTGGGATGTGCTATATTCTGAGATCCTTAACTTTTTACACGGGAAGCAGCTCAGTGTTAGACTTACTGATGATAATGACTATTTTTATAGGGGTCGGATGTCTGTTAATAGTTTCAAATCGGACAAAAGTCATTCGCAGATTACTCTCGATTACGACTTCGAACCTTATAAACTATCGAGGTGGACCAGCATTAGTCCATCTTGGTCGTGGGATAAGTTTGTATTCTCACGAGACACAATCAGTCGAGGTATATTTTACAACCTAAATGCTTCTACAAACGGAAGCGCTGCACGAATGTACGCATTTACCGGAAGACAGGTCGGCCGTAAACCTACTACTCCGGTGTTTAGAATACTGTCGGGAACTGTTACTTACATTAGACTATTCAACGAAGAGTTAAATCCTTCTAATGGTCTATATACCGCGAATCTAACTATGACACCTACAGGGAGTAATATGGATAGTCAAGAAGCCGGATGTTATCACTTCCTGGACATGATATTCACTGGGTTCCGAGAGAATAATGTGATCAAGGTCTCGTTTAAAGGATCACCTGATGCTCGTGTTTCAATAGAGTTTAGACCAGGAATGCTATAAGGAGCGATCAATGTACGAAGTAAGATGTAACGGCACAGTTATTTATTCGTGTACCTATCCAAGTGGACCGACTAGCGGATTACATACTGATATTTTAGATCCGATATTAACATTGGAAGACAATGCTGCTGGATCATTTACCTTTACGTTGCCGCGAAACAACTGGGCGTACGGTGAGGGCGGATATTACAACAATGACGGCCGCATAACAGTTACTCCTATGACATCAGAGATAACTATTAGGCGTCGAACTAAAACTCGGTGGGGTTTCGAACGAATCTGGGGTGGACGAGTCATTACTGAAGAACAGGATTTCGACGGCAATAAGATGTTTACTTGTGAAGGAGAACTCAATTATCTTCGAGACACAAGGCAGCCTCAACGAACATTCGACGCTACAGTTATGCCATATAAGTATTTCAAGACTCTATTGGATACGCACAACAGTAAGGTAAAAGCTAAAAAGAAATTCTACGCTGGAACTTGCGAATTTTTAACATGGGTAGACAGTGATGGTGTACAAACCACAGACAAAGGGCGTATTACATCTTTCGAGGATACTTTAACCCTCGTTAAGAACCTTGCGAATGAACTTAAGGGTCATCTTGTGATTACCTGGTCTGGTAGTAAAAGATATTTGAATTTGTATAAGGACAATGGCGCATTCTGGCCAAAAGCTACAACGCAGAATCCAGTTAAGTTTGGTGAGAATCTTCTCGATTTCACAAAGAAGTACGAGATGACAGATCTTGCGACTGCTATCATTCCGCTTGGGGCAAGACTTGATAGCACAAGTAATGCCGAGGTCGGTGAAGTTGTATTCGATCAGGCTACAGCATCCAAGAATGTTTACGCTACAAATGCTATACTAAGAAACTCTACAGATCCTGTTCCAACTATTGAGGCTGATCTGGATGTACAAGATGGCGATGAAGATCCGACCGACTATAAGAAATATACTTTGTATGGTCCATATAAGTTGCGGTATAAGGGTGCTGAATTATTAGATAAGTATATGTTCTACACCGGACGTATGAAGAACGGAAGGTGTACTTATTTAATAAGAAATGACGATCGAGAGATATTGGCGTCATCAAGTGGTGGCTGCGGTATCTCTGATACGATTGAGCAAAAGATTGAGATCCCGGCAGGCGCCACTAAAATGTGGATAGCTGGTTATGGAGATGACGTTCCACTTAGACTGAATCGCTTTAACCCAAAGGCGGCCGACGAATACGATGATTACGTAACCGTCGAATCTGTCAACAACAATTCACTTTATGTTGTTAACTCGAAACTCAAGGATAAATACGATTGGATCGAAAAAGTGGTGGAGTTTCCAAGCGTGACTGATCCTGCGGAACTGTTGAAGAAGGCCAAAAAGTACCTTCGAAGCGACCAGTTTGAAGATATGACTCTGGAAATCAAAATGATAGATAGAAAATACTTCAATTGGAACATTCCAGCCTTGAATGTCGGGGATAAGATTAGGGTCATAAGTAAACCGCATGGCCTGGACAAATGGTTTCCTTGCACTAAGCAGGAAATTCATCTGCTTGATCCCGATCAATCTACGTATACATTAGGTTATGAACACAAGACTCAGCTTAGCGTAATTTCGTCAGAAACACAATCATCAGTATTTGACAAGATAACCGCTACAGAAACGAACTCGTCCAATCGACTAAAAGAGGCTCAGAATAGGGCATCCTATATGATAGCGAACGCTACTGGTGGTTTCGTCACCTTACGCCAAGACCCAACTACTCATAAGGTCTGTGAGTTGATTATATCTGACATCGAGGATTATATGGACTCTAGTGCCAGGGTTTGGCGATGGAATATTAACGGTCTAGGCTTCAGTCCAACCGGCTATAACGAGCAAAACTTTAACACTAATGTTGCTATTACCGCCAATGGTGAGATTCTCGCTGATCGAATCACTGCGGGTACTATGTCTGCCGATCGAATTGAAGGCGGAACATTAAAGTTAGGTGGTCAGAACAATGAAGGCGGTGTATTCAATGTAATGTCCGGCCGTGTTGCTGACGGAGAAGCTACCATGCTTGCTAGTCTCGACAATACTGGTTTGAGTTTCTGGAACCCATTCACCGGTATGGAGACAGGTATTATTAGAGTTGGTGGCATAAATATTTCTCAAGATGGTGAACCTGTTTACAACGATCAGGGTGCTGACGACATGCTATTTAAAAGCAATCACGCTATGGTTATATCCGCTCGAAATGGGGAGATATATTTATTGGCCAGCGATAACAGCGATGATGGTGGCATATACACTGGGGATTCTCAAGCAAATGCCGAACGCGGTAAATCTGTAACCGTCGGATGGAATGGCTATCGGATGAAATTCAAGAACGGATTACTTGTTGAATATGAAACAACATGAGGTAAATCAAAATGGCAAATACACTTGCAGATATTGATAGAGAGATAGGCGAAATCCTTACAGCCTATGATGGTGAAGATGTTCGTGGATCCTTAGTATCTGCGCTCAGAGCCATGAATGAAAATACGAACGGGCTATGCACTCAGGCGGTTACCGATGCTCAGGATGCCGCAGAATCAGCAAGCGGTAGTGCATCGGATGCTGCTGATTCACAAGCAGCAGCACATACGGACGCACAGGCGGCAGCGTCTTCAGCTCAAGATGCGGCATCTTCGGCGCAGGCAGCAGCGAACTCTGCTCAGCAGGCAGCTACAGGAGGCGTGAGATCATTTAATGGTCGTAATCCTGCGTCCCAAACAGGCAACATTGCGCCTGAAGCTGGGGATTATATGTCCAGCATGATCTATCATAACGACAGCGGAACGAAGACCGTTAAAAGCGAATTGGATACTTTGAACGATTGGATTCTAAATGGATTGGCTGTCACAACAGTTAGTCTTGGCACAATAGCAATAGCGGCAAATGGCTCGGTTAGTTATAACGATAAAGGGGGGACAATCTCTGGTAAATGGAAGGCTGTTGGTTGTGTAGGCTACTCGAATAATAAAAATTATATAATTTTATGGAAGTCTCTAGTTAAGTCTACAACAGTTGCTTCCAGCGAAAGTGGTGCTTCCTCAGTCACATTGGAAGTTGGCTATACGAACACATCTAATTCAGCCGTCAACATAACACCTGGCATTCGAGTGCTTTGGGTCAAGGTACCTTAAGGAGAATAAAAGGAGGAGATTATGAACAACAATTTTGTCGGGCAGATGCCTATACAACCAGCGCAACAGCCTCAGAATCTGCCACAGGGACAGATTTTAAATAACGTTGTCCTTGTTCCGGATATTGACAATACAGACTGGTATCCGATTAGTCCCGGTGGAAGAGTTCTGTTTCTGAACAACGCAATGACGTGTTTCAAACTTCAGTGCAGAGATCAAAATGGATTCCCCGGACAGGAAAGAAGATGGAAGATGGAAGAGATCGCTATGCCGCCGCAACAGAATGGCATGGTGACCAGACAGGAATTCGACAACCTTTCGGCTAAGATGGACCAGATGATGCAGATTCTTCAGGATTTCAAACAGTGAGGTGATATTTATGGATTTAATGCAGATGCTTCCGCAGTTTATTCAGGGTGCCAAACAGCAGCATGGTAATAATTTTGACCCCCGTCAGACGGTAATCAACATGCTCGGACAGAATTGTAATACGCCACAAGAAGCTTTACAACTCATGCTAAATGCTGGAAAGATCAATGAGCAGCAGTATGAGATGTTACTAAAAATGCTATAAGGAGGATTTCTCATGGCATTATTTGATACTTTAAAAACCGTTCTTACGCCATATGCGGAGAAGATTAATGAACTAAATGGTTCTTTAAATGCCGAAGCGGAGAAGATTAATGAACTAAATGGTTCTTTAGATACGTTTTTTGAACGACCGACACCTATTTTTGATGGCATACTGATTGGTAATATTACATCATCATCATTATCTACGTACTCTAAAAAACTAACTGATTTGATTCCAGTAACAGGTGGCAATAAGGTAACATATCAGATTAATAGCTTAATCCCGTCTGATGCTAATAAAATATCAAATATTAAGCTGGTTATTTGGAAATATGATACAAACGGTGACCTGATCGGCTCTAATTCATATTCAGCAACGACATCTCTAACGCTTGTGTCAGAAGTGGGCTATATTCAGCTCGGTATAAGTGCATCATTATCAAATGCGAAGGACGAGAGTATAACTTGTGATGTTGATGTTTTTTATACAGATGTGTCGCAGAACACATATCTGGGAGATGCTGTTATTGTAAAAGAAAATAATGTTGTCGGACTCCCAGAACTTACTGAAACTGTAGAAGAAATTGACAACCGTGTTGATGTTCTCGAATCAAAAGAGGTAGATTATACCGAATCAGGAAACGCAAAGACTGGAACATGGGAACATTTAACATGGTCAAGTGCAAACGGCTTTATTGCAGAATCCGATTCTGTACAAAAACACGCTGTAATGAAACTGCCCGGAGAGGTTTCTGGCGGGCAGTATTACACACTCGTATGGGCTAATGAAGTTCCCGCCCGTGTATACATCTTTGAATTTTCGGATAATACATATCTTCCGTCTGCTCAAACTACAGTAACGGCAGAAAACTGGTTGCCGTATAATAGTCCTACTCACGAATATGCGTATAACAAGCGGATTCTACTTAATGAAAATACGAAATATATAGCTGTCATGGTTTATCTTTCCGCTGGTGCGAATAAATGGCAAGATTTGATACTGGACAATCTATATTTTCAGCGGGGTATGGACGCGACAGGATATGTGCAGTCAGATATTTTCAATACCAGTCGAATATCCGCAGTAAATCTTTTTGACCAACTTTCGGAAGGAAACATTATTGACGGTGTTCCTCAACCGCCAGAGTATTACAATGCACAGGGATATTTATACAGTAAGTGCGAACGAATAAATGCTGTCCTGTCTAGCATTGCGGTTTATGGTGATGCGTTCATATTTGTGACTGACCAACATTGGTATCTCAACGCTAAACAATCACCAAAATTGTTCAGATACATTGCGCGTCACTGCCATGTTCCCAGACTGATATCCGGTGGTGATACAGACAACGGTGGAAGTGCAGAACTGTGTAAGCTGTATCGATATGCGTTTGATGGAAATATTCATCATGTTGTTGGAAATCATGATTTAATGACGTCTCAATACAAAAAATCAGACAGCGCAATTTTGTACTATATGATGGATGCGATGAATGACAATCAAATAGGGGATAATTACGGGCATTATTACTATGTTGATTGCAAGCAACAGAAAATTAGGTATATTGTGCTGTCTGCATTTAATAGTGGAGACGATGGTGGTAATGCTGAATACGATTACAGTGCCGCACAGCTTCAATGGTTTACATTAGATGCCCTAAATGCACCTGATGGGTATGGCATAATAATATTTACGCATTTCTTGATGAATGCAAGCATTCCATCTGCCGCCATGCCATTCGTCAACGCAATAGATGGGTATACTGGAAACGGAAAAATTATCGCAGTGATACAAGGGCACACGCATTATGATGGTCTGTTTTCTACTGCAACAGGCATTCCCGTAGTTACAGTCACATGTGACAAAAACAAGCCTTGGATAAGCGATGGCACAGACATGGAACCCTGGCTAACACCTGACAGGGAAACGGGCACAATCTATGAACAGGCGTTTGATGTTATCGGCGTTGATTCTGTTAATAGCATAATGCATGCGGTACGCATTGGTGGACTTGCGATGGACAATTACACGGTTCCAACAGACAGCAGGTTTTCGTCCGAAGGTGTTGCTGAAGAAAGGATTGTACATTGTAATCCTGTTGATATTAGTAGTGGAGGCACATTGACAGCGTCTATTGTAGGAACAATCACATGGAAATCGTCAAACACCGATGTAGCTACTGTATCAAACGGCACGATTACAAAAGTGTCTACTGGAAAGGCGTTTATTTCGGCATCAAACAAAAATGGAATCTATGAATACTGGTCTGTGATTGCTAATTAACTAAACGGGCATTTAGTCCACTAAACAATTAAATAACCAAGTTAACACTAAGCACTCAGGTCATCCCGTAAGCCTGGGTACTTTTGTTATGTAACTAATTAATCATTCTCTTATTTGAAGAAAGGAGAAAATGCTTATGCGACTTACTGACGGTACGGGTCTCAGCGCAACAGATATTATGGCGCTTACAGGCAATAATAATGATGGGTTTGGCTCAGGCTTTGGTGGAGGCTGGTGGGTCATTCTTTTCATTCTGCTTATCTTTGGCGGTGGCTGGGGCCGCGGATGGGGTGCTGGTAATGGAGGAAACGACGGCGTTTCTACCATGGCAATTCCTTACATGTATAATGCCGGTGTACAGCAGGGATTCGATCAGTCGGCGATCATGACTGCACTTAACAACCTCAACATGGTTGTATCCAACGGCTTCGCAAATGCTGCTGTTGATTCCTGCAATAAGACAATGACGCTCATGCAGGGTCAGAACAACATCCAGAGTGATATTGCTCAGATGGGGTACAATACCATCAACGCAATCAACAACGGAAATAACGGCCTCGCTCAGCAGATGACTGCGTATGAGATGGCACGCCAGCAGTGCTGCTGTGACGCTAAGCTTCAGATGGCTAATTTCCAGGCAACCATGCTTGCCGAGCATTGTTCGGATAGAGCAGAAGTTGATCGCGCCATGAACCAGCTGTCTAATCAGATGAGCACCGGATTCCAGGGTGTGTATGATCGCCTTAATCAGCAGACAATTGAGGCTCTTAAGACTGAGAATGCGAACCTTCGTACACAGGTCAATCTCAACAACCTTGCAGCTTCTCAGAACGCTCAGACTCAGAAGCTTATCGCCAACAATCAGGCTCAGACTGATCGTATTATGGACTTCATCAATCCGGGATATGCTCGTCCGTTCTATGGCTGGCCGCAGATGCAGCCCCAGACTTGTTGTGGTAATGCCTGAAAGGAGGCTGCCATGAGTAAAGGTTTCTATACAAATGATGCCGTCCAGACTATTCAGCCCGGAGCATCTGCTGTATTCAACACTGTCGTATCAAACGACGACGTAGGCCACGTTGACGGGACCGGCTCATTTATTCTTTCTGGTGGGCCAAAGCGTCCTCAGAGATGTAATTGCTGTGATAAGCAGGCTTGCAAAAGATATTCTGTAAGTTTCGGAGCTAATATTGCCGTTCCGGAAGGAGAGACTCCTGTTCCAATTTCGGTAGCGATATTGGTAAGCGGGGGAAAGGTGCCTGCGAGTAGCATGATGGCACCGACAGCAGCTGTAGATGAGTATTACAATGTGTCTACGGATATTCTTGTGCCGATTGT
>AUXO017794019.1_pt1 | contig 10503 bp, 9 predicted proteins | sample 768731 | NCBI WGS metagenome assembly AUXO01 (sample SAMN02715735, study PRJNA202380) | gut metagenome | biome: sheep rumen | host: Ovis aries | place: New Zealand: Palmerston North
TTATACCATTTCTGAGATTTGCACCAAAGACAGCAAAGTATGCGTTGTCTTGAAGGAATGCGACAGAACAAATGACGTAACATGGTGCGGCGAAGAACAGGCATCATTCTTTTGATAGGTGCGTATGAAAAGATTACTGATTTTGGGTGCTGGACAATATGGAATGGTCGCAAAGGAAATTGCCGAAGCTATGGGGCAGTTTGAGCAAATTTCCTTTCTTGACGATAATTCTTCGGTTGCAATCGGCAAGCTGAGTGACTTTAATAAATGTACAAACGATTTTGATAGTGCTGTTGTGGCTATCGGTGATGCAGAAAAGCGATTAAAGCTGATCGAGCAGCTTATCGGTGTAGGCTATGATGTTCCCGTTCTGATACACCTAAGAGCGTATGTTGCTCCGAGTGCAGAGATCGGGCAAGGTTCATTCATAGAGCCGATGGCTGTGATACATACAGATGTGAATGTTGGCGTAGGCTGCATTATTTCCGCAGGTGCAATCATCAATCACAATGCTGTGGTCGGTGATGGCTGTCATTTGAATTGCGGTACGATAGTCGGAGCAAGGGCGAATGTTCCGTCCTGCACAAAGAGCGACTATGGGCAGATAATCCAGTAAATATTGGTGCGTAAGGGTGATAGGGTTGAATAAAAAATTGAAGAATGGGCTGATAGTGACCGGAGCAGTTCTTGGAACTACTTTTGCAGTCATGAGCTACATAGCAAAAAAGCAGAGAGATAATGATAAATATAAGAACGATTCGTCCGAGCAGAACCCGATGTATAGGAAAAAGGTCATTTTTGTGGAAGATGAAAATGATCCTATGAATGCTGACGGCAAGTGCGGACACCTTGAAGCTGTTGGTGAGCGTGACTATATCCCTACTTTCTATGAGAAGTATATCAAACGTGGATTTGATGTGGTTCTTTCTTTCGGTGGTATGGTTGTGCTTGCACCTGTTTATGCTGTGACGGCTATCGCTATCAAACTCGACAGCCCAGGTCCGGTAATTTTCAAGCAGAAACGAATAGCACAGCAGACCGGATACTTCACACTTCCGAAATTCAGATCGATGGCAAAAGCAAGCGATGTTCCTACACATATGCTCCAAGAATCAGGCGGACAAAGCAACATTACTGCGGTCGGCAAGATAATAAGAAAGCTATCGATCGACGAGCTTCCGCAGCTCTGGAGCATATTCAAGTCCGATATGAGTATTATCGGGCCGCGCCCTGCGCTTTGGAATCAAGACTATCTGACGGCAGAGCGTGATAAGTATGGTGCTAATGATGTGAAGCCCGGTCTGACTGGACTGGCTCAGATCAGTGGGCGTGATGAGTTGGAGATAGAGGAGAAAGCCAGACTCGATGGGGTTTATGCCAATGCTCTTAAAGGTGGCAGCCTCTCGGGGCTACTAATGGACATAAAGATTTTCGCCGCCTCAGTGGGTGTAACTTTGAAAAGCAAGGGTGTAGTAGAAGGCGGTACTGGAATGATAGCAAAAGAATTAGGTAAAGCAAAATGATATAATGGATTTGGAGAATCAATAAACATGAAAATATTATACATAACCGCTGAGGGATTTGATACCCCCAACCCTAACAATCAAATGGCAGAAGTCATGATAAATGATTTTTTGGATCATGGATTTGAGGTTCATTTAATTCAAAGTAGGAGAAGACGTATCAATCCTGATATTCCTGTTTCAATAAAAGGAAGAAAAGGCTTTTCTTGTGATACGATAGATCGTGTGATTGTAGACAAGACAAATTTTGTAAGAAGGTATTTTAATGACGTTCAATACGCATTTTCATCAATGAAGTATTGGATAAGAGTGAAAGATGCCGATGTAATTTATTTACAATCAAATCCTACAATCATTTTTCCCATGATATTGCTAAAAGCATTTAAGCGGCTTCCGATTGTATATTCGATTTACGATGTGTTTCCAGGGCACGCCTATGATATTGGTGTAGTAAAAAGTAAGGCACTTTATAATATCATGCGTGTTGTTCAAAAACCATGTTATAAGATGGCATCTGCAATTACCGTTTTATCTGAAGATATGCGTGATATAGTTGTAAAAGAAGGAGCAAGAAAAAACAAAGTGTATGTTGTTCCTGCATGGTTTGATGTTAGAACAGCAAAGGAAGTTTCAAGAGAGAACAATCGGTTTATAAAAAAATTTAGTATTCAGAATGATAAATTTTATGTTCAGTATGCTGGAACAGTAGGTTATGTGTTTAACTATAAAACGGTTATCGAATTAGCCAAAAGGCTAAAAAGAGAACCTAATATAAGGATTCAAATTATAGGTGACGGAAATGTTAAAGAAGAGTTTGTTGCCGAAGCAAAGCGATTAAAACTTGACAACATTGATTTCTATCCGCTTCAGCCTGTTGAACTTGTACCTGATGTATATAGTGCTTGTGATGTATGCATAATCCCATTACAAAAAGGGGTAATTGGAAATGGAACTCCAAGCAAAGCACCAATACTGATGGCGTGTAACAGAGTTATTGTTAATTCTGTCGAGAAATGGTCAAAGTATGCCAAAATGTTTAAAGATAACGATATGGGCATTGCTGTTGATATTTTCGATTATGATGGTCTTGCGGACTCTATTATCAAATTATATAATTCACCAGAAGATGTAAAACGGATGGCTGCGAACGCAAGTATATATGGAAAGAAACATTTTTCAAGCACAAGAAGTACGGCCAAACTAATAAAGATATTAGAGAAATATGGGAGATAAATTGAGTGAAGATATTGATATTAGGCTTTACCAAAATAAAATATATGCCATATATGAATTTCTATTTGGATAGCATTGATAAAAAATCAAATGAGGTACATCTTTTATTTTGGAATAGAGATTTAAAAAAAGAAGATACTACACTCTTGAATAATATCAAGATACATGAATTTAAGTGCCAACAGGATGACGATGTTTCTAAGCTATCAAAGATTGGTAGTTTTATAAAATACAGAAATTATGCTCTGAAACTGTTAAAGAGTAATAAGTTTGATTTTATCATAGTATTGCACTCTTTAACAGGAGTGGTTATTGCTGACAAATTAACAAGAGACTTCTCAAACAGATATATATTTGACTATCGTGATTCAACATATGAAGGATTTAAGCCTTTCAAAGCCATTGTCGGAAGACTGGTAAAAAAATCATACGTTACTTTTGTTAGTAGTGATGCGTTTAGAAGGTTTTTACCGATTGATTTGAAGAACAAGATTTATACATCCCATAATATACTTGTAGATTCTCTTTTACATCGTGATGAAAGAGAACTACATGGCATTTCGTCCCCAAAAATACGGGTGGCATTTTGGGGATTTATTCGACATGAGGAAATTAACCTTACTATAATTAAAAAAATATCTAAGGATAAAAGGTTTGAATTACACTACTATGGGAGAGAGCAACAAATTGCTAAAAACTTAAAAAAGTATATCAAAGAACACCATATTAGCAATGTTTTTTTTCACGGGGAATATAAACCCACAGATAGGTATAATTTTGTTAGAGAAACCGATCTTATTCATAATATATATTATGACAGTAATATGATGCTTGCAATGGGAAACAAGTATTATGATAGTATTATTTTTCGGATTCCTCAGCTGTGCATGAAGGGAGCGTATATGGCAAAACGCTCTACGAAAGCAGGTGTAGGATTTGCTTGTGATCCGAATGATTCTGATTTTACTGAAAAGATATATCAATATTATACACACCTTGATAAATCAGCATTTGATATAAAATGCAATTATGAATTAGACAGGGTTTATAATGAGTATTTGAAAGGTATTTCAATAATAGAATCTGCATTGAGTAATGGTGAGAGTGATGGATAATTCTATTGCTAATATGAAACAGGAACACTTTACCCCTCTAATAAATAAACTATTTTCTATATTTTTAGCAATGTATCCGATTTTATGTATATATAGAGCTTTTTCGAGCTTTACGATTGGTGACGTTGTATTAATCGCATTTTTGCTGATTTCATTCAAATCAAAATTTCAAACAGATGCTCGATTTAAAATTGTAGTAGCATTTGTTGGATTTTCAGGATTGAGCCTGCTTATGAATATTATGCTAACAAGTGCAACAGCAAGCTATAATACAAGTTCGCTCTTACTACGATTCATAAAGTACGTATTTTATATGGTATGTGTATTTATGACTAACTCGAAGTTTGATTTGTCATATTTCAAGAAAACAATATATGTAGTGTCATGGTGCGCATCGATATTTTTGTTCTATCAGTATATAGCATTCAATGTGTTTGGGAAGGTAGTCTTAGGTCAAATTAAATGGTTACCAGTTTATCTTGAAGCATATACGAAGCTTGATTACGATCGCATATATAGCTACTATTTTAGACCGTGTTCTTTCTTCCTTGAGCCGGCAATATTCGCTCAGTATATTGTTGTGGCAGTGTCTTCAATCTTATTCCTTGATATAGATAAAAATAAGAAACATATCATTTCAGCTATCGTGTTTATTATAGCAATATTAATGACTACTTCTGCTCAAGGAGTATTGTATATATCTCTAATTCTTATTGTATATTTTATTTTGAAAATGAAGAATAAAGTTAGAGCAATTATGATTAGCGGATTCGTTATACTATTATCATTTCTGAGTTATGAATTTATAGAACCTGTAAAAATGGCTGTTGATAGGCTATCAAATGATAATGCTTCTTCTGCAAGGCTGTCGAGTTATAGTTATTGCTTTTCTATGGATATTATTCATTTGGCTTTTGGATACGGCTATGGAATGACGGCAAATAACGAATATATGGCGAGTTGTGCATATATATGGTACGGATGTGGAATTATTGGCTTAATAATTACATTTGGTGTATTTGTGGCATTTTATAAACATTCAAACAATTTATGTGCCAAAGTCATTTGTTTACTATATTTTATGATGTTTTTTGGTGCTGGTATTTATTATAATTATATGCTTTTTTGGTATTTTGCAGTTATACTATCGTATTCGTATATTTCTATTTTTAATGAGGATGGTGAAAATGGAGATTCTCTTTATTTTAGGAGCATATAAGCCCAAAGCATCCGCTAACGGAATCTGCTCAGAAAAAATCATCAAACAACTAATAGATGAAGGTCATAATGTTACCGTTATATCAAATTACTACTCCTCAACAAATAATAGCATTACTTCAAATGAAACGAATTATTATGTTAAGCAGAGAATGTATCTCAGATTAATAGATTATGCTGATAATTTACCACCTGGAATAAAAAAAGCATTTGTATATAAATTTGCTTATATTCTTAATAAGATTCAATTAATCCTTTCATGTAGTACATGGCCTATTATTTCAAAAAGAACGATAAAACGCTTTTCTGAAACTGCAATTAATCAATGTGAGAATAAAAAATTTGATGCTGTTATAGCTGTATATACTCCAATTGAGGCTCTCTTTGCTGGTAAAGCAGTGAAACAGAAATTTCCAGATATTAAGTTCTATCCTTATTTTTTAGATTCTTTATCTGGTGGATACGGACCACGATTTTTTTCAAAGGAAACGATTATCAACAGAGGATTGACGTTGGAAAAGGAAGTTTTTTCTTTAGCTGATAAAGCCATTATTATGAAGTCAAGTTATAGTCATCATGTAAAATATAATAGTGAATATTTGGATAAGCTATGTGTATTAGATATACCTATGCTTTCAAAAGTTTCAAGTTCAGAATCAGAAACGAAAAATCGTTCAGATAGTAAAATCAAACTGTTATTTGTAGGATCAATAGCTAAAAAAATCAGAAATCCAGACTCTTTAATAGCAGCATTATTAAAGGTGAACAGATCAGATTTGTATTGTGAGTTTATCGGCAATATAGATTGTTTAGAAGCATTTAATGAACTAAAAACGTCGTATAAGAGTAGACTACAAATATCAGGTTTCATATCTCATGATGCACTTCAAAACACAATGGCTCAAGCTGATGTATTTATAAATATTGGTAATAGTTTTCCTAACATGGTTCCAAGTAAAATCTTTGAGTATATGTCATATGGAAAACCAATTATATCTACCTATTCAATCGAGAATGAACCTTCTATTGAATACTTAGAAAAGTATCCGTTAGCATTATTACTTAATGATAAAAATTCTCCTGAGCATAATGCTCAGGAGATTGAAAGTTTTTTGGCTTCAATATCTAATAAAAATATACCTTTTTCTGATCTGCGTGAAATTTTCTATTTGAATACACCAGAAGCTTTTTTAAGAGAAATCCTTAAAGAGGAATGATTAATGAATACTTATTTAACTTGTGGCGATAAGGCAGCGTGTTACGGTTGTTCCGCTTGCTCTTTAAAATGTCCAAAATCAGCAATTATAATGTCTCCCGACAATGAGGGCTTTCTTTATCCTTCATTAAATAAAACAAAGTGTATTGGTTGTGGAATTTGTGAAACAGCTTGTCCACATGAAAATGTAGCGGAACTCAACGATATTAAATCTGCATATGCATTTATCAATTCGGATAATGTGGATTTATTCAACAGTTCATCAGGCGGTGCTTTTATTGCAATTGCAAAAGAAATAATTAACTTAGGTGGATTAGTATGTGGATGCATTTTTAATAATAAAATAGAAGCGATTCACTGTCTTACAGATAATCTTGAAGTGATTAAAAAAATGCAAGGGTCGAAATATGTACAAAGTGATTTAAGAGCTACCTATAAAGAAATAAAAACAGAACTTGATGCACAACGATATGTACTATTTGTTGGTACTCCTTGTCAAGTTGCTGGTTTAAAATGTTTTATTGGAAAAAATCATTCAATGCTATATACTATTGATTTGATATGTCACGGTGTGCCAAGTCCAAGTTTGCTGTCTGATTATATAGATCTTGAAAAAAGAAACGGAAATATAATTAACGATATACGATTTAGAGATAAATCGTATAATGGGTGGTCTTCATCGGGTACGATCTCCATTAACAATAAAGGCAGATCTAAAATCAAATATATATCGCCTTATAATAATGGCTATTATAATCTGTATTATCTCAATAATGAAGTGAGCCGAATGAGTTGTTATTCATGCAAATATGCGCAATCGGCTCGAATAGGAGATATTACTATAGGTGACTGCTGGAATATTGATACTATACTTCCAAGTGTTGATTATTCAAATGGTGTCTCGATACTGTTGATAAACAGTGATAATGGGTTTAGTCTTTTAGAAAAAATCAGATTACACAATTCTGTATATAAAGTAACGATCAGTGATGCAATAAGTGGGAATGGAAATCTCTCAAAACCTTCTGAGATGCCTTCAAAAAGAAAAGATGTGTATTTTAGAATTAAAAAGTATGGATTAGAACAAGTAGTGAAAGAAGATTGCCATTATCAATATGTTAAACCATTTATTAGAAAGCTAATACCAATAAAACTAAAAATTCAAATCAAAAAGTTGGTTTTTAAGAAAAGGAAAAGATACTATCATGAAAATTTTGATAATCACAATACATAGCATACCGAATTTTGGATCAGTTTTTCAAAGTTATGCTTTATGTAAGTATCTACAGGACTTAAGTTATGATGTACAGTTAATTGATTATGATCCCCCATATTTCAACAAGTTGACTTTACGCACTTTTATAGCAAAAGCATTAAATATCAATCATTATATTAGACGTAAAAATAAATTCAATTCATTTGTCAAGAAGTATATTCCTTTAACAGAGAATCATTTTTCAAACTATCAAATGTTATGTGATTATAAATTTGATGCTGATGTTTATATAGCAGGCGGTGATCAACTGTGGAATGTATATCATGACTCTGGTAATGATGATGCATATAAACTTTGTTTTACCAACGGAAATAAAATGTCATATGCTACGAGTATGGGACAAACGGATTTTAGTAATGATGAGTTAATGTCTCTATGCTCTAAGATTAGGGATTTTAAGTATATATCTGTAAGAGAATCAAGTTCAATTCAACTATTAAAAAAAGGTAAGATAGAGGCTGTTCATTGCGTAGATCCCGTATTTCTTTTGTCACGTAATGATTATCTTCCATTTATAAAGGAGATAAAACAACCCAAATACCTTCTTGTGTATTTGGTCACACCTTCTGATTTGTTAGAAAAGAGTATAGAATTCCTTTCAAAGAAATATAACTTAAAGGTGATTCTTTGTTCAGGATTTTCAAAAAAGTGTACATGTGACTTGTTCCTTAAAGATTTGGGACCAGATGAGATATTAAGCTATATTGCAAATGCTGAAATAGTGCTTTCCTCTTCCTTTCATGCAACTTCGTTTTCTATCATTTTTAAAAAGCAGTTTTTTACAATCCTTCCAGATGCTCACACTAACGAACGCATTGTTGATTTACTAACAATACAGGGCTTACTTCACCGAATAATAAGTAATGATAATGATATTAATTTGCATCTATCTGATAAAATCGACTATTCTCTCGTTAAGGATTATTCAAAAAATATAGTGAAATCCAAAGATTATCTGAGCAAAGCTTTAGATGGATTCACAAAATGATGTGGAGTTCGATCATGAATATTATTGAAATTAACAGTTCTAATCAAGGAAGCACTGGCAACATCATGTTGCAAATTGCAGATTTAGCCAGAATACACGGTCATAAAGTTTTAACTTGTTGCCCAATGAGCCGTGATAATAAAAAAAAGCAAGTTGAACAGCAGTTGTTAATTGGAAATAGGTTTTCAAGGAATATCCATATTAAATTATTTGAATTGACAGGGTTCAATGGTTGTTTTTCCATTATTTCAACATGGAGGTTTTTGATAAAAGTTAAACAGTTTAAGCCTGATATAATTCACTTACATAATCTCCATAATTGTTATATCAATCTTCCAATGCTTTTTAATTACATAAAAAAGCACAAGTTAAAAACCATTTGGACACTCCATGATTGCTGGTCGTTTACTGGCCAATGCCCACATTTTGCTTTAGCAAAGTGCGATAAGTGGAAAAAAGGGTGTTATAATTGTTCTCAAATAAGTGTATATCCTGCTTCAAAAGTTGATCGTACACAGACAATGTGGAGATTAAAACAAAAGTGGTTTACAGGGGTTGAAGATATGACTATTGTAACACCATCTGAATGGCTTGCAGGTTTAGTACGACAATCGTTTCTCAAAAAGTACATGGTAAAGGTAATTAACAACGGAATAGATCTTGACGTATTTAAACCTACTGAAAGCAATTTTCGCCAAAAGTATCATTTGGAGAATAAGTTCATTCTCCTCGGCGTAGCTTTTGGTTGGGGAAAAAGAAAAGGGCTTGATGTATTTATAGAGCTTTCCCAAAAACTTGATGATAGATTTCAAATTGTGCTTGTTGGAACAAACGAAGATGTTGATAGACAGCTTCCAAAGAATATTATCTCGATTCATAGAACTCGGAATCAACATGAACTGGCAGAAATCTATACTGCTGCAGATTTATTTGTGAATCCTACAAGAGAAGAGGTTTTAGGTCTTGTAAATATAGAATCTCTTGCATGTGGGACACCTGTATTAACGTTTGATACCGGTGGATCACCCGAATGCATTGATAAAATGTGTGGTATAGTTGTCGATACAGATGATATTGATACACTTACACATTCTATAAGAAATATTGCTACAAACAATTCTTTTAATACAATTGAATGTATACGAAGGGCTAATTTGTTTAATCGTGACAAAAAATATGAAGAGTATATAGATTTATATAAAAAGGAAACTTAGTATGAAGATAGGTATATTTACACATTATTACCTAAGCGATAATTATGGTGGTAACTTGCAAGCTTATGCACTATGTAAGGTTTTACGGAATATCGGTCATGAGACTTTTCAAATTTGTTATAGGCGTGAGATCATTAATAGGGCAAATTTGTTTCAGAAGTTTTTTTGCTTTTTTCGGTATAGATCTAAAAGAACAATTGTTAGTTTATGCGAGAGAGATTTTTATAATAAAATATGTGAAAGAAAAAAAGCTATATTAGAATTTAATCAACATTCTGTTCCTCATTCTACAAAGATTTATGATGATTCCACTCTTAGCGAGTTAAATGATGAATTTGATATGTTCGTTACTGGTAGTGATCAAGTATGGCATCCAAATGTATTATGTTCTGGGTTTCTACTTGAATTCTGCCATGATTCAAAGAAAAAAACTTCATATGCCGCAAGCATTGCTACAACTAAAGTTGATGAAGAATCGAAGATACGCATTAGAAAGGCTCTTGAATCATTTTCACATATATCAGTTCGTGAAAATGATAGCTTAAAGATATTGTCAGATATGGGAATTTGCAATTGTGAATGGGTTCTTGATCCTACATTACTTTTGACTGCTGATGATTGGCGTACTATCTCAAAGCCACTCGCTCTTACCCAAAATTATGTCCTAACGTATTTTTTAGGGGAAAATGAAGTGTCAAGGCGATATGCGACAGAATATGC
>AUXO018659064.1_pt1 | contig 10503 bp, 14 predicted proteins | sample 768731 | NCBI WGS metagenome assembly AUXO01 (sample SAMN02715735, study PRJNA202380) | gut metagenome | biome: sheep rumen | host: Ovis aries | place: New Zealand: Palmerston North
AACATTGGACGCATTGGTCTATCAATCATACGAGCAGCAAGTGTTGCAGCATCAGTAGGTCTTCCCTCTCTTTTAATAAAACCACCTGGAATCTTACCAACTGAATATAATTTTTCTTGATATAAAACCATCAAAGGAAAAAAATCACTTAAAATATTCGCATTTGGAGAAACAACAACTGTTGATAAAACTACAGTATCACCATATCTAATTAAAACAGCACCATGTGCCTGTTTCGCATAAGCACCATTCTCAACAACCAATTTTTTTCCTCTAAAGTCAAATTCAAAAACCCTTTTCATTTATTTACCTCCGTACTAAAAATAAGGACACTAAAAATAGTGCCCACCAATTAATTATTTTCTTAAACCTAATTTTTTGATAACTTCACGATATCTAGTAACATCAGTTTTTAACAAATAGTTTAACATACTACGTCTTTGACCTACTTTTTTAAGTAAACCACGTCTTGAATGAAAATCATGTTTATGTTCTTTTAAATGTTCAGTTAAATTATTTATTTCTGTTGTTAAAATCGCAATTTGAACTTCTGGAGAACCAGTATCTCCTTCACTTCTTGCAAAAGTCTTAATAACTTCTTGTTTTTTTTCTTTACTTAAAGCCATCTAAATTTCCTCCTTTTAAATAATATTCGCTTAAAATCATAGTGCTTAGTCAGGAAAATCTAAAGCACCAAGAAATAAGTACAAAAATAATATACACTATTTTAAAAAAATAATCAACATTTTTTTTAAACTAATTCTCTACTTTAAAAACTCAATCAAAAATGGTCCTAATAAAAGTATTAAAATTAATGGAACAATAAAAATAACAGATACAATACTAACCTTATTAGGTATCATATTTATTTTTTCTTTAATTGCTAAAATTTGTTTTTCACGTAAAAATTCAATTTGATTATACATAGTATCCAAAATACTACTACCAAAAATACTTGTTTGAACAATATTCAAAATAATATTATTAACAATCTCAGAAGGAATTCTTTTCTTCATATCTTCCAAAGCTTCCATCAAAGATTTACCAAACTTCATTTCAAATAAAGCTTTTTTAAATTCATCACTAAGTTCAGACTTAGTATTAAAACAAGTAATTTCAATCGCACTTTCTAAATCCCTACCAGACTCTAACGTTAAAGTCAAAATTTCAAAAAAATGAAGAGCTTCATAATCCAATTTTCTTTCCCTTTTTTTTAAATTAGAATCTAAAAATAAATATTCAAATAAAACATAATAAACAGCTACAACAAATGGTGCATATATAAAACTTAGACTGCCACTAAATACAACCATTATAAACAAAATAAACGATGTAAAAACGCGTAAATTCATAAAAGTAACTGCATCATACTTTTGTCTTCCACCAAGCATATTTATCTTAGTTTGAATTTTACCCAAAGTAGAAGATCTATAAATCTTGCTAGTTAAGACTTTAATATTCAAAATATCACATCCTTACACGCATAATCTTTCTTATAACAACAATATATGAAAGATAAATAGCCAAAATTATTCCCATTAAAATAAAACCTATTTTAGAAGTATATAAAGGTAAATAATAATCTGGATTTACAACTCCTATAACAACTATTAAAAAAATAGGTAAAGCTGACAATAAATACATAATTATTTTAGAACTTCCAGTCATAGACTTTAATTCCAATTTTAGTTTTTTCTTATTAAACAAAGTCTTTTCAATAGAAGAAAAAACCTTAATAATATTACCACCTGTTTTGTTTAAAATAGATAATGACGCAGTTAAATAACTAACTTCCTCTATTTTAATTCTTTTAGAAAAGTTTTCAAATACAACATCTAACGAAAGTCCCAATTGTAACTGTGTATACATAAGATTAAACTCATAAGCAATTGGTCCATCTAACTCATGAGTAACAAGTTCAATAGCCTGAGTAATACTTCTTCCTGATTTAAAAGCATTATTCATAACAATAATAGCTTGCAACAAATCATTTTCCAACCTAGAATAATATTTTTGATACTTATATGTATAATAAAAATTTGGCAATAAATATCCTAAAATCAAAGGAATAAAATACTCTTCAACTGCTAATATTTTAAATTGAACAGTACGAACTATAATTGCTAAAGCCAAAACAATAAAAGCAACAACAGTCTTAGATGCCATAAGTTCAACACTATCCTTATGAACATTATCTACAATACCAACATACTTATCAAAACGTCTACTATGTCTTGTTATATAATAAGAGTTTAAATATATTTTTTTTAAAAACTTAATAATACTTAAATAAAACTTTAACGCCTTATCAACTAAAGAAAAATTATCCGATGCAAGTGGTTCAACACTATATTTTGAAAGTCTTTTCTCCAACTTAATCGCATGATTATAAAAATACAAATAAACAAGAACTGGAATCATAGAAATTAAAATAATAATTTGCCAAGTATGAACTACATCAATATTATTATTTACAACATTAACTTTGACAATTTTAGAAGCTTCATTTCCTGCATCATCTAACACAGTATAATTAATATCATAAATACCTGCCTTTTTAAAATTCACAGAATCTAAATTATTTGAAACTTTGTTACTAACATTTCCACTATAATTATCATAAGCAACTATTTTAGGTAAAACATCCAAATCATCCTGACCAATCCTATATTCATAAATTTGATTCCGATAATCATTAATTTCAATTTTTGGAGCTTCCTTATCTATAACATAAAATCCACTATTAAACATATTTGAAGTTCCATCAACATACTTTTCAATAATCTCCAATTTGTAAACACCAGTCATGGATAAAGAAATATTACTAACAGCCGAACCAGATACAGTAACATAATCTTTATAAATAAGAGTTGGATTATCAAGAGCTCCATTTTTTAAAGTCAAAGATTCAGAAGCATTCTTAAAAATTCGGTACTGATAACTAACAACATTTAAACTAGGAGTATAAATAATAGAAATATCTTTATTTACAGGTTTTTCTTGAGAAAAAATATTAAAATTACTAGAAAAATCCATTAAACATTTTCCTCAAAAATATCAGCTAAATTATCAATACCCTTAGCTTTTAATTCAGTATAAACCTTAGGAACATATTCATGTCTTATAAATTCGCCATCAACTAAGCCATTATCAAGTAAACCATTTTTCTTAAATTCAAATATTTCTCTTACTTTAATAGTATCATCATCAAAACCAACTATCTCACAAATACTTGTAATTTTTCTTCTACCATCAGCAAGCCTTTCAATATGAACAACAATATCAATCGCATTTTCTATATACTCACGCAAAGCTTTAATAGGGATTTCCATTCCAGCCATCAAAATCATAGTTTCTAACCTATTTAAAGCATCAGTACAAGAATTTGCATGCATTGTAGTTAAACTTCCACTATGACCAGTATTCATAGCTTGCAACATATCAAACGCTTCCTTACCACGCACTTCACCAACAATTATTCTATCAGGTCTCATACGTAAAGAATTAATAACCAAATCACGAATTGTTACTTCTCCCTGTCCCTCATAATTTGTAAGCCTTGTTTCCAAAGAAATAACATGTTTTTGCTTTAATTTTAACTCAGCTGCATCCTCAATTGTAATTATTCTCTCATCATGACTTATAAATGAAGATAAAACATTTAGCAAAGTAGTTTTACCACTACCAGTACCTCCACTAATAATAATATTTAACTTTGCCTTAACACAAGCTTCTAAAAACCTTGCCATATAAGGAGTTAATGCACCACTTCTTAAAAAATCATCTATATTAGCAAGTTCATCTTTAAACTTACGAATAGTTAAAATCGGTCCATTTAAAGATAAAGGAGGAATAACAGCATTTAACCTAGACCCATCAGCTAATCTAGCATCAACCATTGGATTAGATGTATCAATAGTTCTACCAAGAGGTTGAATCATACGCTGAATAGTTCTTATAATATGATCTTCATTTATAAAAGAAACGCTCTCATCTCTTATTACTTTACCATCTATTTCAATATAAATTTCATTAGTCCCATTAACCATTATTTCAGTAATACTCTTATCATCTAAAAGTTCTGAAATAGGACCATAACCATGAATTTCATTATCAATTAAATTATAAATATAACTACGTTCAACATTTGTCAAATCATAACCAGAAATAGTTTTATCAATTTCATTTTTAACATAATCATCAATAGACTCATTATTCTTATAGTTATGGTCAATCAAATTTTGAATAATTTTATTTCTTAGTTCATCCAACAATACCTTATTTGTAAACGTATCATAATCACTTACATACTTCAAATTTGGTTGTTCAATTTCAACATCAAACTCTTCTACAAATTTTCGTCTTGCCATAATCACACCTTCTCTTTTAATAAAACATTTAAAAATGATTTAAAACCATCTATATCCTTCTTATGTTTCTTAATAAAAACCTTATTCAAAGTCATTATTTCGCCATTTAAAATATACTTATCAATGTGTCTTTCAAAAAAATTATCAGAAATTACATAATCAATTTTGCCTTTAATAATATTTTTAATATCATACTCATTAAAATAATCCTTATTTTTAATCAAAGCATTATTCAATATTATTCTATAATTATCCATATCCATATCCTTAAAAATCGAAATCATAGTTTTAATATTTTTTATATCCAGCGTATTATTACTTAACATATATAAAATATAATCACTATTATCAAAAGCCAAAAGATTACATTCATCTAAAGTATGATTAGTATCAATCAACACAACATCATATTTAAGCTTAGCCTTAGCAATAATCACATTTAAATATTTAGCGCTAATTTTGGATGCATCACGAGGATCTCTAGGAGCAACTAAAACATCAATATTTTCATTATATTTAATCAGATAATTTTCTAAAAAATCAAACTTATTATTATTCATATCATTAACGAGTAAAAATAAGTCCTTATCATTATCAATATTTAAAGCACAGGCAATACCACCAGTATACAAATCTAAATCAATAACCAAAACTTTTTTATCCATACCACAATATAAACCTGCCATATTTAAAACATTAACAGTCTTACCAGTACCACCTTTTACAGAAGTAACAGTAATAACACATGCTTGCTTCATAGCCATATTAACACCCCTCAATATAGAAATTATCTTCAACCACTTTACCACTCATTGAACATGTAAATGAATTAATACCACCAATATTAATAGAATCACTAAATTTATAGTCAACACTGATATATATTTCACCATTACTCACTTTAACACTCTTATTATATTTAGAATCTAAATTTTGGTTTAAAATATAACTAACACGTTCTTCAATTTCTAAATCAGATAAAACCCTATCATCTTCCGTTTTACCAATTAAATTCAGCCCATACCTAATAGAATAAATAACACTACTTTTTACTTTATTCTTTTCATTAGCCATTTTACCATAATTAGCAAATAATAAAATTCCAATAAATAAAACAGGAATAAGTACAACAAATAGCACTAAAGTTTGACCCTTATTATTCATTATAAATAACCCTCTTACAATTAATACTATAATCATTACCTAAAATTATATTTAAAAAAGGAGTATTAATTTTAATTTTTTTTGACAAATTAATTTCAGTTAAATTACTCTGCTGATTATACGAAACAACATAATCATTAGAATTAACCAAAGAATTAATATCATCATACTCTTTATTTTCATATAATAAAACAACATCATTCAAAGTACTTTCCAATTTCATTTTATTCAAATAAATATTTCCAAAATCTACAACAGAAAGAACCAATAAAACAATTATTGGCGTAATTAATACAAATTCCACTAATGCCTGAGCCCTATTATTCATAAAAATCACTAATCCTATTATCATAATAATTATATCAAAAAGAAATAACTTAAACAAGAAAAAAAAGACAAATAAATGTCTACTTATCAACACACTGCCCTTCACCTGGTTTACTTCCTTCAACATAAACTTTATCAACCATATCACACGAAGATTTTGTTATAGCATCCTGTAAATAACCGCCAAGCAATTTTACTAAACTAACAACAATAACACTTATAACTGCAATTATTAAAATATATTCAACTAATGCCTGACCTTTATTATTAATTCGCATAACACCATCCACCTTATCATATCTATTAAAAGTTTATACTTTTTTTACATATTTGTCAAACTATTTTTATTATGTTATATTATAATTGGTGAGAAAATGTATACTATAATAAATAATAATAAAATAAATATTAAAATATGTACAAAATTTAAAGATAGATTAATAGGACTAATGTTTCAAAAAAAAGAAATAAAAAATTGCTTATGTTTTCCAAAATGTAATAGTATTCATACATTCTTTATGAAACAAAATATAAATGTAATAATGACAGATAAAAAATACAAAATAAAATATATTTATAAAAAATTAAAGCCTTGGAAAATAATATTACCAAAAAAAAATATATACTACACATTTGAACTAACAAAAGAAATTGATAATTTAAACATAAATGACACATTAAAAATATGTAATTAAAAACTACATATTTTTTTATACATCAATCTATTTTTTCAAATTTTATCATATTACAAGAAAAATCATATTTTTCATAAAGATTTTTTCTATTAAAACTTTCTGTCAACACATAAAATGTTTCATATAGCTTATTTTTATCTACAACTTTCCCATTATTCATTCGGTAATTCATTTCTATACACATATCAAAAAAATAATTTAAAACTTGAACTCCATAACTAGAAAAAGTAGAAATCAAATAAGATATTCCTTTATCTATAATATTAAATTGAAAATTTTGATCAAATTTTCTCATATAATCAACAAGATCAGAAAAAAACTCATAAGAAAAATAATAATTACTATTTTTAGATGATAAATCATATTTAAAGTCTGTTAATATATTCATCACATTAACTTCATCAAAAGTATTAGAAGCTTCTTCAAAAGAAGTATTAAACTTTTCAATTAAACACCCATCAAAATTATATACCTCCGTTTGCAATCCAGTACCACCATATATCTTATCACGTGAAACATAAAAAGGAGTTTGTTTCACAAAATGACATAATTCATGAACTAAAACACTATATGACATAACATCATCAACATCTATTTTTTCAGTCAAATAAATAATAGATTTTGAATTAATAACCCCATTTTTATAAAAAGGCCTAGTAGTCGCATATCCAAAAATTGTATCATATGGCAAATGGTTTTCATAAACACCTAAAAATTCAGAAATATAAAGATTAGAATCCTCAAAAGATTCCTTCACATGAATATTAACATCTAACATCATAGATAAAATACGTTTTCTAAAAGATTCTCCATAATATTTAATAAGAGCATCAATAACTCTTTGCAAAACAATCATAAAATCATCACTATAATTATACTTATTTTTCAAAGAAATATAAAAATCAGACATATTATCACCATAATTATATTACCAAAATACAAAATAAAAATCTACAACTATTTATTAATAATATTTACTAGTCTAAAAATAATAAAAAATATTTTTTTACTAATTAATTTCTCACATTTCATCAACAATCAACTTATTTCTTTAATTCATAAAACAATTATATAACAAAAAGTAGATTATTCATCTACTTTCTTACTTGATAAAAATGTAACTTTCTCGGCTATTATTTCTGTTACAAATTTTTTTTCTTCATCTTTTTCATAAGACCTTGTTTGAACATGACCCTTTATACCAATTAAATCGCCTTTCTTAACATATTCAGCAGTATTTTCGGCAATTCCTTTCCATAAAGTACATGGAATAAAATCAGTATCATATTCACCATTTGAATTTTTATAACTTCTTGGTACAGCTAAAATAACATTAGTAACTTTATTACCATTTTCAGTTTCATATAATTCTGGATCTCTAACTAATCTTCCAACTAAAACAGTTTGATTTAACATAAAATTTTTCTCCTTTCAAAAACAATATACATACAAAAAAATAGTTAATCAAATTTAAAAAAAATAAAAAGAAAATAGTTTCAAAAGATAAAAAACAAATATTAATTTACAAAAAAAGAAAAAAAGAAATAAAAAAAAGACAAATTATTAAAATTTGTCATTTTTATCATTTATTATTTTTTCAATACCCCACCAACCAAGTAAAGCACATTTTTGTCTATTAGGTTGCTTGCTTATATCATCATAAACAATCGCATCTCCTAACAAATCAGTTTCATATTGTTCACCATTCAGCATCTTATAATAATTTTCATAAATTTTTTTTGCCTCATCAATCGTTTTACCAATCAACGTCTCAATCATAATAGATGTAGAACTAGTACAAATTGCGCATGATTCACCATCAAATTTAATATCTTCAATAATATCACCATCCAATTTTACCATTAAATTAACTTCATCAATACAACTATCATTATTCATATTTATTTTAATATATGATTCATCATCAATTAGCCCTTTATTTCTAGGATTTTGATAATGATCTAAAATAATTTCTCTTTTTAATTCAGTATCCATAAAACACCTGCCTAAATACACTATAATTATATCATTACAAAAAAAATAAGTAAAACAAAAAAATAAACAAACTAAAAAAAATTAAATATGTTATAATAATCAAGGAGGGATAAATATGGATTGCATTTTTTGCAAAATAAATAAAAAAGAAATAAAATCATATACAATATATGAAGATGAAATAGTAAACGTTTTTTTAGATGTTAACCCAAATTCAAACGGACATACACTAATAATACCAAAAAAACACTATTTAGATTTACAAGAAATAGATGACAACACACTATCACACATTTTAAAAATTGCTAGAAAAATGGAAAATATTCTTAAAGAAAAATTAAATATTGATGGACTAACACTAATTCAAAATAATGGTGACGTACAAGAAGTAAAACACTATCATCTACACCTTGTTCCACATTACAAAGAAAAACAAGAATTAAAAGACATCAGTGAAATATATCAAATAATAACACAATAAAAAAAATCAAAGAAATTTGATTTTTTTAATTTTCATCATTAAATCTTTCAATACCAACAGTAAATTCACCAACTAATTCATTAAATTTAATTAAATTACTAGCAAGTTCATTTTTATCATTCTCACATTGAATACGATCAAGCCTTAATTGTTCACGCTCATCATTTAATCTATCCTGCTCAAGACGTAAACTATTTTCTAATTCATCTAACTGCTGCTTTCTTTCATTCAATTCAGAAATCATTTTATTTTTTTCATCTCTAATTTTTTCTAATTCCTGTTTTCTTTTTTCTTGAAAAGAAATTCTCTCATTATTCAATGCATCTTGTTGTTCTTTCAAATCATTAATACTTTTTTCAATAATCATTTTTTTTTGTTTTAATTTATCATATGCATTTTTTTTATACTCACGTATTTTCTCATACTCTAAATTTTTTTTATTTTCAAACTCTTCCTGCTCACGATTAAAAAGACGAATCTTCTCATCTAATTGCTTCTTTAAATTTAAATTTTTTTGAAAAATATTAGTTATCTCTTTTACATTATTGTTTGCCTTTTTAAAAATCTTATCAATATTTTTGTTTGAAGGATTTTCAGCATTACTAGTATCACTATTTGACTTTTTTTCATTAGAAGTAGAAGGGCGAAAATCATCAAAAACGATTTCGCTTTCTTCCACATTCATATTTTTATCTTTCATCTACTAATCCTTATCATTAGGTAATTGTGAAAAACTTGTATTAAATTGAGATACCAAAGCCTTAAATCTAGCCACACCCTGCGATAAATTTTTATTTTCTAATTCCAACTTTTTCTCCTCTACATCTTTAAACTTTTTAAATTGTTCTTGTTGAAAATTCAATTCGTTTCTAGAATTATCCAATTCTTGACGAATTGTAGATGACTCTCTATCAAATTGTTCCTTAGCAGCTTCTAACTTAGATTCTTCTAATTCTTTAAAACTTGTAAATTCTTGCTCTCTAGTAGTCAATTCATTTTGACGTTCATTTAAACTTTTTTGAATTAAATCTCTTTCTTTTCCAAATTGAACTCTATCAAAATCCAACTTTTCCTTATCATTTTTAATTTTTTCTTCTTCGACTCTTTTATAATCTTCAAATTGTTCTTTTTCAGTACCTAATTGTTCTTTTGTAATATTTAAAGATTGTTCTAATAACTCTAATTCAGTATTTTTTGCTAATACATCTTCATTAAATTTAGCTTCTTCACTTTCAATTCTCTGACGTTGAGTAATAACATATTCATCACATTGTTTTTTTTCTTTTTCAATTGACTTTCTTTGTTCTGCAACATACTTATCAAATTCATTTTTTTCTTGTTCAAATTTAATTCTTACTTCTTCTAAAGTTTTTTCATTTTTATTTAAAGAAGATTTCTTTTCAATTAAATCAGAAATATATGAATTAGCTCCTACTACATCATTATACAAATTATCAAATAAAGAATCAAA
>AUXO010102819.1_pt1 | contig 10502 bp, 11 predicted proteins | sample 768731 | NCBI WGS metagenome assembly AUXO01 (sample SAMN02715735, study PRJNA202380) | gut metagenome | biome: sheep rumen | host: Ovis aries | place: New Zealand: Palmerston North
CTCCCTATTTAGTCAAGTGTTTTTTCCTTAAAAATCAAGGTTTTTTTATTGTTTACTCTCAGATGAATGAGCCAAGGAAATGGATATTTCTAAGTATCTGGTACAAAAATAGCGGTATCAGGGTATACGAAATAAAACGTCTCTGTTTTTCGTTTTACATGGCCTTGTGTATGCCCTTCCCGCTACGGCGACGTACCTCCCGTGTCTACCAGGATCACCTCACATTTCCGGAGGGTCCTAACTTCCTTCGTTCCGCCTATCCATAACCAGGGTGTCAGCTTAGCTCTTTTTCAGGGTCTTGCCCTATGGAAAATATTCCTGCCGACTACTGGCTCATTCTTTGTATAAATTCTTACTGACTTGATTCGCATGACTCCCTTTCCGGCACCTTTCAGTGGACGTTTTCCCGGTTCGTTCCTCATTGCTTTCAGCTTTCCTGTTACAGCTGAATTCAACTCTCAGGTCATATCTCTAAGGGCTCAATTCAACTGTAACAAGACTTTTCTACTTTATACTTTGGTTTCTTATGCTGCTTGCATCTGTGGCCGTCTGATGTCACTCATCAGCTTCTCTGCGTCATAATCAACGCCCTTTGTCAGAATGGTGTAAAAAATCCTCAGAATCTTACAGGCCACCGCTACCACTGACTGCATCTTTTTCAGTGGGTTTGCATTCCGTGTCCGGTAGTATTCGTGTATTTCCCGAAACTCAGCATTCTTTCCTATCAGCGATATCGCAGCTTCGTACAGCACGTATCTGAGTCGCTTCCGCCCCCGATAGCTGATCCGGCTTTCACCGTTATGCTTTCCGGAATCATTTGCAACGATTGCATATCCTGCCAACTTCTGTAGCTGTTTGGGGTTATCAAAACGTCCAATGTCTCCCACCTCTGCAATGAAGCCGCCGACTGTAACCAGTCCGATACCCTTAATCTCCATCAGCTTATCAACATATGGAATCTCTTTCAGTTTTTCCTCTATGCCCTTAAGCAGCTCCTCCAGTCTTGACGCATATACATCCATGTCATTCAGCAGATTTTTCAATTCAATCCGCGCAGCTTCCGGTGCCTCCTTACTGCCAACGCTATGCTCTGCGGCCGATACCAGGGTCTTTGCCCTCTTCATTCCGGCGCCTCTCAGCTTTGCGTCCCTCCAGATTCGATTCACACCTTCCGCCCCCAGTTTCCTGATATCCTCCGGAAGCGGTGCCACCTTCAGCACCATCCGCCCGCTGACCGCCTTTAAATCCCCATAAACGTCTTTATATTCGGGGAAGTAGATGGAAAACCATCTGGCGATTCGGTTCTTGATCCTTGTAAGCTCCTCCTGCGTTTGAAAGCGCAGGTTCGACAGGCTTCTGATTTCTGCATAAATACCGGTCGGTATGTAAGGGTAAGAAAACCGCCCTTCATTGACCAGCGCTGCGATTGTTTTGGGATCCTTCCGGTCATTTTTGTTGGGGTTATTGTCATCCAACTCTTTCGACTTCTTAACATGGTGGGGATTTACATGCACAGGCTTCATTCCGTTGTCCTGCAGGAATTTCCCTAAAGCAAACCAGTAGTGGCCGGTCGGCTCCATACCGGGAATTACAGCGGTTTTTCCATGTTTTTCTGCAATATCCTCCACCCATGCCTTGAATGTCAGGAAACCGGCTTCTGTGTTGCTAAACTCCAATGGTTTCTTCGAGTACTCATAATTTCGCCAGTCAAATGCTCTGGCATAATGAGTCTCGCTGCCAACATCAATACCAACAATCAAAGTTTTTTCAGTTATGGATGCAATTTTTGCGTTTTGTGTGTTACAATTCATTTTAGATACCTCTCTGTTCAATAAGATTTTTACTAACCTGGTCAAAGTCAGTAATCTTATTTTACACTGAGGTATTTTTTTCTCAACCTTCTTTCTGGGAATTCCCTATATTTGAATTATACAGGAAGCTCTTTTATCATCCAAAATTATTTTTATTTTACGACTTCATGCTCCCGCATTCGGTATCCAATCCCTATTTCCGTCTCTATATACTCCGGTTTTGCCGGATTTCGCTCGATTTTTCTTCGGGTGGAAGCCATCACAGAACGAAGTACCTGCGTATCTTCCCCGTATCCTTCTCCCCATATCTTCCGTAAAATCGTATGGTAGGTAAGTACCTTCCCCGGATTCTGCATAAATAAAAGCAACAGCTGATATTCCAAAGGGGTCAGATGAATCTCCTTGTCATCCCTATAGGCAATATGCGCTCCATTATCCAGTTTCAGACCTCCATTCACGTATACGGTATCATCCGCTCTTTCCACTGATTCCGAATGATTCATACGATAGTAATGCCGCAGTGCCACCCGGATTCTGGCCATCAGCTCTGTTGCAGAAAAAGGTTTTGTCAGATAATCATCCGCACCATCATCCAAAGCCGCTGCCTTTTCTTTGTCCTGGTCCCTTGCAGAAACGATAATGATAGGAACTTCTGACCACTCCCGGATTTTATGAAGTACTTCCATTCCATCCATATCCGGAAGGCCCAGATCCAATAAGATCAGATCTGCATTTTTCCTTACCATATAGGAGATGCCATCTTTACCATTTACTGCACCTTCCACAGAAAAACCTGCATTTTCCAATGTATAAACCATAAAATTCTGTATCTGTACATCATCTTCTATAATCAGTATTTTTTCTTTAAACAATTTTTCTTCCTCCTTCCATAAGAGGTAATGTAAAGATAAACTCTGCTCCCTTTCTATCCGTCCGGTTCCGCCCGGTGATCGTTCCACCATGGGCATTTACCACCGTCTCACAGATCGTAAGTCCCAGCCCGATTCCTCTTTTTACATCAACTGAACGAGTCTTGGAAGTATAAAATATTTTAAATAGATTGGAAACGTCTGCTTCAGCAATTCCCTCTCCTTCATCCCGGACAGAAACCAGTAGTTCATCTTCTGTGTAACTGACAGAAACAGTAATGGCTTCCTGCGGTCTTGTGTGTTTTACTGCATTGTCCAACAGATTGGTGATTACCTGCTCAATCAGCTTTGCATCCATCGGCACTAACCGGAACTCTTCCGGTATCTCTACCTGTATCTCCCGCTCTGGAAAGCTCCGTTCCACATGAGCAACTGCACAGCCAATCACCTCTTCGATTGCTTCCATTTCCTTATGTATTACAATCTTGCCATCCTGAAGTCTGGTCAGGCTTAAGATATTCTCGACTAATGATTTCAGCCAGTCTGCGTCCTGATAAATCCCTTGAAGCAGTTCCTGACGTCCGTCTTCCTTGTCTGTCATATCCATCAGCATTTCCGAAGTTCCCATAATACCTGATAACGGTGTCCGAAGATCATGAGAGATTGCACGCAGAAGATTCGCACGTTCTCTCTCCCTTTCCATACTTTCTCTGTCACGAACTCTTTCTATCGTTACTTCAATCCGATCCATTGCCATGGAAACATTCTCCATAATAGAATGCAGTAATTTTTTCTTTTCCTGCAAATGTTCTTCATTTACGGTTTTATCAATTTTAACAACTGCCAGCAGATGCTCCCGTCCGTTGACCGGGTACCCATAAGCTTCCTCTTCTTCCAGATATTCGGTTCGAAGATTTGTATATCTCTTCCGAACCTCCTCTGCATCCGGCACGCTTCTGTGAATCTGTTCTTTTCCGGACTGCTGGATGAAGATCGGTTCAGACTGCCTTCCAACATAAATGCATCCGACATTTACCTGAAGCAGATGACCGATACTTTCTGCTGCAATTTTCAAAACAGCTTCCATATCCGCCGCATCAGACAACTTACTGGAGAGCATATATAAGGTCTGGCTTTCTTTCCCTCTTTCATTTGCTTCTTCCGTTAAAAGCTTTTCTTTTGTTGTCAGGGCACTTGTAAGAATGGAAGTTGTCAGCATAATGGAAAAAGTAATCAGATACCCGGGATCATTTACTGCAAGCGTATGATAGGGTTCCGTAAAAAAATAATTGTAACATAGGAGTGAAACCACTGCAGATAAAATCCCGTACTGATATCCTGATGTAAACCTCGCAACCAGAAGAACAGCCAGAAGATACATCACAACAATATTCGTTTCTGGAAATCCAAGCCTTGTAAAAATCTTCCCAAGTACGGTGGCTGCAAATACAATAACCACCAATTTCAACAGGCTCTGCAGGATTTCTTTCTTTTTCATCATTATGATCGCCTCTTTATTATCATATTAATCTCGTTAAGTATAGCACACGCAGTCTGTTTTTCCAATCCCATGAAACATGGCATTCTGTTTCTACAAAAACTGAAGAATTTCAATTTAATGGTCTTCGTCATTATCGAAACATCTTATTCTTCTTGTATTCCTATTTTCAAAACATTTTTCTCAATTCATACTCAGTTTTCTCTCAATGCCTTATCCCTCCAACTTTTGTATGCTTATCCCACAGCAGACCAGTACCACGCAGGTACAAACTGCCAGATAAACCAATGCAAAATGGAGGGATTTTTATGAGAGAAATCAAAAACACAAAAATCATCGCCGTGGATCATGGCTACGGCAACATTAAGACTGGCAACACGGTCACTCCCACCGGAATCACAGCTTACGAAACAGAGCCGATTTTCACCGGGAACATTCTGGAATATAACGGCACCTATTACCGGATTGGGGAAGGACACAAGGAATTTATCCCGGACAAAGCGATGGATGAAGACTATTATCTTCTGACACTGATGGCTGTGGCAAGGGAACTGAACATCTTTTCTATCCAGGAAGCAGATGTCCATCTGGCTGCCGAGCTTCCCCTGACATGGATCCGGAACCAGCGGGAAGAATTCCGCTCCTATCTGCTTCAGAATTCAGAAGTCAGCTACCGCTTCAACAACAAGGATTACCACATCCGTTTTGTTGGATGCAGCCTTTATCCACAGGGATACCCCGCAATCGTAAATCTTCTGAGCACTCTGAAAGGCACCAATCTTCTTGCAGATATCGGGAACGGAACCATGAACATCCTGTATATCAACAATAAAAAAGCACAGGAAAGCCGTTGCTGGACAGAAAAATTCGGGGTTAACCAGTGCATGATTGCCGCAAAGAATACCATCCTCGACCGGTTCGGTGTAAAGATTGAAGAAGCCACAGTAGAACAGATTCTGCGCTTCAAAGCAGCGGATATCTCCGCCCCATATCTGGATTGTATTACAGCTGTTGCCAGACAGTATGTGGCTGATATCTTTTCTACACTCCTCAAATATGAGTACAATCCTGACCTGATGCGGCTGTATGTGGTCGGCGGTGGTGGATGTCTGATCCGTAATTTCGGGATGTATGACGAATCCCGTGTCACGATCCTTGATGATATCTGTGCCACCGCCAAAGGATATGAATATCTGGCTCTGATGAGCCTGAAAAGGAGGGAATAAGTCATGGCAAACACCATCCGAAGCACAAATCTGCGCTTCAATCTGGAGAAAGACCTGCAGCGGAAAGCATGGGAATATTTACAGACCATGGACAAGCAGGAATTCAAATCCTACAGCCATGCGACCGCCCTTGCACTGGTCGATTATTTTGACCGTTATTATCGCACACAGGACGACCCCTATCTGGAAACAAGGGAACGGGTAGAACGTTTTGTTGCACAGATTATAGAAGCCGTGGAAAAGAGCCTGAACCAAATGCTTCCCCTCTTCCTTTCCGGTCTGACAGCAGGGATGGCACAAAGGGAGCCCCAAAGCAGGGCATCCTTACCGTCTCATGAAGAACCGGAGCCAGAGACAGATGTAGACTGGGATTTTCTCGGAGAATAACCGGGACGTAAAGGAGGTGAACACATGACGGAATTTCTGACAGAAAACTGTCCGGTAATAAGAAAGAGAGAGATAAGAACGATTTATCAAAAAGAGAGAGTCAGGAGAAACGCTCTCCCTATGGAAAATTTCAAAATGTATTCCTGTCAGAAAAGGAACTGGAAGAAGTCAGACAGTCGGTTTCAGACTGGCAGGAATATATCGAACGGTTATCCGCCTACATGGCTTCCACCGGAAAGCACTACCGGAATCATGCAGCCACCATCATCAGCTGGGCAAGGCAGGACAATCCCCCTTCCCGGCAAAGCATTTACGAAAGTGAGGAGTACGAAACATTATGAGAAAGTTTACAGAAGAACTGACCAATCAGGAACCAACCAGAGAATTGCAGCCGGATGAATACTTTCATGAATCCGACCACCTGATCTACTGCGCCAAATGCCATACACCCCGGCAGGGCAGGTACACCTTGCAGGGCAGGGTATTCATGCCTCCCATCCGGTGCAAATGCCAGCAGGAACTCTATGATCAGGAAGAAAACAGACGGAAACTGCTGGAAAAACAGGCAGAAATCGAACGGATGAAAGCCAGCGGGTTGCAGGATAAGGCACTCTATGATTATACATTTGACAAAGATAATGGCATCAACCCGGAGATGGCATACGCCCACAAATATGTGGAGAACTGGGAAGATATGAAAGCCAATTCCTCCGGTCTTCTCCTCTGGGGAAATGTCGGTACCGGGAAATCCTTCTTTGCAGGCTGCATTGCCAATGCCCTTCTGGAAAAAGGTGTTCCGGTGCTGATGACAAATTTCTCACGGATTCTGAATACCCTGACTGGAATGCATTTTGAAGACAGGAACCAGTTCATTGACAGTCTGAACCGATACAGCCTGCTGATCATTGATGACCTTGGGATTGAACGCAATTCTGAATTTGCCCTTGAACAGGTATTCAATGTAATCGACAGCCGTTACCGCAGCAAAAAACCGCTGATTGTAACAACCAATCTCACATTGACGGAACTGAATAATGCACCTGACGTGGCACATAGAAGAATTTACGACCGGATTCTGGAACGATGTGCCCCCATCCGGATCAACAACCGCAACATCCGGCAGGACAATGCCTCTGCCAATCTGCAGGAAGCGAAGAAAATACTGCTGTAATGAATCCAGTACTAATTAATTCAGGAAATGTTACCGCATTATTACCACTATTCTCAGGCGGTGATACTGCAATCTCCCTTTCCAAACATGGGAGAAAGTATCACTGCCACTGACCATTCAAAACAGTACCAATTCAAAAGATTGTAAGACCAAAAAGCCCGGATACGGGCATAGAAAAGGAGGCGCCAGATATGGCAGATAAAAAAACAATGACATCAGAAGAAAAAGCACTTTTACAGGCAAAACACCGACAGGAGGAAGCCGAAGCAAGGAACCGTAGGAAAGAACGTAACGCCAGAACGCACCGATTGATCCAGGAAGGAGCAATTCTGGAAAGCGTTGCTCCACATATCTGGGAAATGGATTTGGATCTCCTGAAGCGGGAACTGATGATCCGGCTACGAGGACTGTAGATAAGATAATGACATTTTACTCCCGAAGGGCGCACTTACTCACCACCCGAAGGGCGGTAGTATCCTTTCCGTTAGTCAGGCACGTGTGCTCTGCCGAGGGCTATCCGCTGTTGCAGGCAACACCGGCTATGCAGCCATTAACAATCGGATAGCCACCGATTGTATGTGCTTCGGACTTTTCCGAAACACTCCGGCAAAGAAACTTTTTACCGGATATGGCTGCCTGATAAAACAAAGTAATTAATAAAAACCCAATTCAGATAATACACCCTCACAGAAAGGAGCATGTCTATGGCAATTTATCACATGGAAGCCAAGGTCATCAGCCGTGGATCCGGGCGGTCTGCGGTTGCGGCTTCCGCCTATATGAGCTGCAGCCGGATGTACAATGATTATGACGGAATCCAGCATGACTATACCCGGAAACATGGTCTGGTCTATCAGGAGGTGATGCTTCCGCTGATGGCTCCGGCTGAATGGAAAGACAGGGAACATCTTTGGAATGCCGTAGAAGAGGCAGAGAAAACAAAGGACAGCCGACTTGCAAGAGAATTCGTTGTTGCACTCCCTATAGAACTGGATAACAGCAGCAATATCTCTCTGCTTCAGGATTTTATTCAAAAGAACTTTGTAGATATGGGGATGTGTGCTGATATTGCCATCCACGATACCGATGGACATAATCCCCATGCACACATTCTCCTGACTGTCCGGCCTCTGAACGAAGACGGTACATGGCAGTACAAAACAGAAAAAGAATACCTCTGCATAAAGGACGGAGAAGAAAAAGGATTTACTGCTTCTGAATTTAGAGAAGCACAAAAAGAAGGCTGGGAAAAGCAATACCGCTATAAGGCTAAACAAAAGAAAATCTATCTGACTCCATCCGCAGCACAGGAAAAAGGCTATGAACGCATTGACAAGCATCCGAAAAGTACCCGGTATGGCAGGCAAAATCCTATTTCCGAAAAGTGGAACAGTGATGAACAGCTCTGCCTCTGGAGAGCAAACTGGGCAGATACCGTCAATCGAGAATTGGAATGCCGTCAGATTGATACAAAGATTGACCATCGCAGTTTTTCCGATCAGGGCATTACTGAGCAGCCAACAATCCACGAAGGCTATATTGCAAGAGATATGGAAAGGAAAGGCATGATTTCTGACCGATGCGAACTGAACCGGCAAATTCGCTCGGATAACCGTCTGCTTGGAGAATTGAAAAAGCAGGTCGCAAAGCTGACAAAACCTATCAAAGAGAGTATCCCTGCAATCGCCGAAGCACTGGAAAATATCCGTGGTGCCATGATCATCTTCCAATACCAGATGCTACATAACGAAATGCAGACTGCTTCCGCTAAAGAGTGGATGGAAATGACAAAACCCGTGATAGAAAAATACAAAGCCGCCAAACAGGAGATCCACAAAAAGCAGGAAGAACGGAAAATATTGAAAACCCAGAAGCAGAAACTTAGCATCTTAAATCCCTTACAGCATTATCAGCTGAACCAGCAGATTACCACATTAACCGAGGATATCGAAGAACTCAAGTCAAAAAAGAATTACCTTATGGGAGAAATCTACTGCCATAATGACACAGAAATGAAAAATGCAGAATCCAATCTAAAGCATCAGTCCGCCTTTCTGGAAAAACTGGCTGCACAACGCCAGTCACTGAATGAACAGCTTGGAAAAAACCGCAAAAAATTCATAGACCTGAAACTTTCTGTAACTCCCGAAAAATCAGAGGAATTACTGGATGCCAGAGTTTCTTTCCGGGACATTGTTCGTGATCGGGTTGTTTCCAGACTGCGTGACGTTTATGGAAAGAAATTTGAGTACGACAGACTGAACGATGCCTCTGATTACATTGATGGCTGTATACAGGAAGACCCTTATCTGTTCCGGGAACGTGCCCGGCAGAAAGCCTGGGAGCAGGATCGAAGGTATCATCAATCTCGTAAACCACAAAAGAAAAATCGATATTTTGAACTTTAAAATGAAAATACAAAAGCTGAACAAGCCAGTAAATATCTGTACCTGTTCAGCTTCTTCTATTATCTGTAAATCAATTCATCCAACACAATCTCTTCCGTAGCATTCCGGATATTATTTACAGCTCCAACCCACGCCATATGGTCACGAGCTTTGAATTTTTCCGTAACACCTTGCTTCTCCATCATCTGACGCACCAGAATATCCATTCTCTCCTGTGCTTCATAATCCACAGCATTCAGATGTTCCACTAATCTGTCTTCCAACATATACAGTGAATAGATTGTCAGACGATGCTCTTTCAGATATGTTTTCCGCATCATTCCATATTTCCCATAATGCGGTTCTTCATCTGTACTGACAAGATTCGGATAGTAAATTCCGTCTGCGCCAAGTGTGTAGGTTCCACCCATTTTTTCAAATGTGCTTTTCATGTGTTATTCCTCCTTGAAATCAGCGATGTCCTTAGATCATCGCATAATATTTCAGGGCAGCCTTGATAGCATCTTCTTTCTCTTTCGGGCATTGCGGAACTCTTGCATTTTCTGATTTTGGAAGATTATAGTTTTCTCCCACTTCAATTCCACATTTGCGTTTTACCTGAGAAATATATAAACTTGAAACCTTCAAGCCAAATTCTTTCAGCACATAATCTTTGATTTCCTGATAGGTTGCTTTCAACTCGGCACTGGTGGCATCCAGCTCGTCCAGGTCTAAGTCGATCTCTATCGTGTCATCTGGTTTTTGTTGGGACAAAAGAACAACCGTCTCCACATGGCTCGATTGCTCCAGATTGATGTCAAGTATGCAGCCAAATTCGCGTTCGTTCGCGGGAATTTATCAAAGAGTGTTTTTGCCGTAAAACACACTGATTTTTACCCCTGTACGTTCTCGGAAACAGGTCAAAGGCCATGCTCCTACCTATAATATGCAAATCCGCAGATTTGCCGACCGCTTCAAGACTTCGCTCTGAGGGAACAAGTCTGAAATCCCATCGCCTCAACTCTAATCTTCATCGTGTCTTCCACCACGTTTGTATGGATTTACATGCACAGTCTTTCCATTCTGTTGACGATCATATCCGGACACATCATGTTCCCGTGGTGATGAACGTTCATCCGGATAATCTCTTGAA
>AUXO016173780.1_pt1 | contig 10502 bp, 1 predicted proteins | sample 768731 | NCBI WGS metagenome assembly AUXO01 (sample SAMN02715735, study PRJNA202380) | gut metagenome | biome: sheep rumen | host: Ovis aries | place: New Zealand: Palmerston North
AACTGGAACGCCTCAGGAAACTGCTCTCTTCGCACGGAATCGAAGATACGGAATGAGTCGATATAGAGCGAGATTTTTATCTGTTCAGGCATGTTGGTTTAGTCTTTGCGACGGCCATCTAATCTCTGATTTTACCTGATTTCTAAATAATAATCCCCGCCACACTCCGGAAAACCCGGAGTGCAGCGGGGAATTATTATTCGCAATTATGTCTTAATCTGACAGTCGAGCAAAGCCTCAACTTGCCAAATCAGGATATTTAACTGCCGGTACGTACCGATAATTACTGTACGTTCATGCGGCGGCGAGAAATAAGAACTACGCCTGCGCCGATGACCATAATAGCGCCAATGATGTAGAACATTGTTGTGCCGATGCCACCGGTGGAAGGAAGAGTGGAGCCCTTCTCGTTGATAATATCAGCAGAGAGGGAGCCCGCATTTACATCAGCTGTCATAGTGAACTCTTTTCCGTCTGTGCCTGTAAGTGCAGTAAGTGCAGGATTATCAGATTTTACATCGTGCTCAGCAGTAATCGTGAACTCAATGGGATCAATCGTATTATATCCGCCAGGAGTTGTTGTCTCAGTCAGTTTATACTGACCATCGTCAAGTCCTGTGAAAGTGAAAGTGCTGCCGGTAGTATCTCCAGTCTTTGCGGGCTTATTTGTGCCGTCGCCAAGTGTTGTCACATCAACCCACTCACCATTAACCTTCTTCTCCAGTTTGAAATCAGCGCCGGTCAGAGGATTCTTGTCCTTATCGACCTTATTGAACACGGTCTTATAGGTAAATACGATGTTAGTATCATCGGGAGTCTTTCCGCCGGGAGTTCCCTCGCCGCACTTGTTCGGGTTATTATCAAATTCGAGGTGAACTGTGTTGGGGTTACCTGCTTTGCCAACTACTGCGTCCTTGTTCAGTGTGCAGTTGTATGTAAGTACAACCTTAGAGCCATCGGAAATCTTAGCCTTGATATCTTTTGCTGCCCATGTCCATACAGTTGCTCCGTCTTCGCCCTTCGCGCTTGTAAGTTCAAAAAGATCCTTAATACTCTCATCGCCAACCTTGATGTCCCAGGAACTCTCATCAAGTGTAAGTCCCTTTGTCATGCTATCAACAAACTTGAAGCTGTATTTATCATAGTTTGCAATGCCGCTGCCGATTGTTCCTGTAATTGTGTAAGGAACAGTATCGCCAATGTCATAGTCTGCAGAATCCTGAAGGTTTGTAAGTGTGGGAGTTTCATCGGAATCGTTGATATCCTGCACTTTCTTCTCGACAGAAGGAACAGAAGATTTTACGGTAACAGTTTCATCCTTGAGAACCTTGAGGATGAATTTTGTCCTGGAAGAAGGATTGCCGGTAGGATCTGTTGTATCCTGAATCAGATAGTATCCACCCTCAAGTCCTGCAATCTCGCTAGATCCGGTTGCCTCGGGGGCTGCAAGATACGTAGCCAGCTCAGCTGCTTTTTCTGCAGCATTAGCAGTAGTAATTGTCTTGGCATAGTCGGAAGCTTTTCCGAGTGCTGTCTTACCGGCTTCTGTAATGCCGGAGCCCCACTCGATATTTCCAAGCTCACCATTAGCACCAAGAGAGCCCTTAAAGATCTGATAAGCACCGTATGTATGTGTGCCTTTGTCCTCTGAATTCGGGTTAATTGTAACAGTGTAAGTTGTAGCTGCTGCATCACCTTCCGTGGGTGTTTGATCAGATGCAAACGCTGTAAGACCCATGGACATAACCATTGCTGTTGCAAGAATCAGCGCCAATGCCTTTTTGAATTTCTTCATAATTGTCGTCCTTTCTTGTTTAATTCTTTTGATGATCGTCAATGAACTGTATCTTGTATTCATTCATAAAAATTCGATCACCGGCATTCAATATTTTGCCTCCGAAGAGGCGAATTCCGCCTACCGGCGGCATCCCACGAGAGTTAAAGGATCTGCTCCCGCCCTCCGCGCTCCGCCGGCTTCATTCTGTTTGCTCACATTCAGGAAGCCGGCAGAAGCTTTGGCATTGAGAGGAGGCTTTCCTCTGCAGTGGGGCGCTATAAGTTTTCTTATAGGCCATCACCTCCTCTCCGAGATGTTTTGTTGTAATTATTCCTTGCTGACTTTGCAACAAGCATCTTTCGATTTTTCATGAGCAGAAGTGCTGCACCGAAGATCGAAAGCATGGAACCGATCCATGTAAAGAACGTCGTTCCGATTCCACCGGATTCGGGAAGTGTAATGCCTCGTGCGTTCTTTACCGTTGCCGTTGCGGTCTTATTGGCCACATCTGCCTTGAAGCTGATCACATCGCCTTGCGTTTCTGCTGTCGACCATGCCTTGGGAGCCTTTCCGGCTTCCTTGACCAACAGGCTGCATCCTTCGGCGCTGACCTTGACGTAGAACTTCCCGTCTCCGGTCAAAATATAGCTTTCAGGCATCTTTGTCTCTGTAACTTCGTAATAACCGAATTTTACTTTTTCGAAGCTTGTTTCACCGTTTTCATCAGTAGTCTTGACGACAGGATCTCCAATCTTTGTGATCGTGGTGTTTTCTCCGTCAATTTCCTGCAGAGTGAATTCAGCACCTTTTAGTTTTGTTTCGACATTTTCACTGTCTACCTTAACAATCTTCAGGGTCACGGTGCTCTTCTTATTGTGAATTGTCCCTCCGTCGGCTACGCCATCGGGATCCAGATTCTCAAATCCTGCGAATTCCACCGTTTCTTTAATTGTGTAGGTAATCTCAGCTCCCGTGCTGTCATACTTAGGAAGGTTCGCAAATGTGGCCTCCCAGGCATCACTGGCATATGCGGAATCAGCTGCCGCCGCATCCTCAGCCGGTGCCGTCCCCTTTGTACCATTCAGTTCAACCGTTGCTACAGGAGTAGTACCGTTTCCTGCAAATACGCCAAAGGTTACCTTTGCACCCTCCGGATATGCTCCTCCGGCCATCGGTGTTCCGTTTTCATCCTGCCACTCTTTCGCTGCCTTAACTTCTGTCTTCGGCAGGGTATTTGTAAGATGAAGCTTGCCTTCTGTATCCGCCGTTGCCTCTACGGCACCCTCTATGACGCTTGTTCCGCCGCCTTCTTTATTGGTCTCAACCTTGGCGGCTGTCTCGCTTGCGCTGTATGTAATCTCTTTTCCTTCGCTGTCGTACTTGGGAAGATTCGTCCACTTGTAGTACCACTTTGTCGGTGTTTCAGATCCGTTCAGCGTAACGGGAGCAATTGCAGCGCCGCTTGCGTCAACTGTAACTACACTGTCGCCATTCTTGAGAACAACCGTGATCTCCGCGTTCTGAATCGTCTCTGTTATGTCAGATCCGCCCGCATCGATCCACTTCTTGTCGATCTCTACTTCTTTCGTCGCAATGTTGTTGATGACCTTAGTACCGGTCACGTCTTTACCGGTTCCTCTCGGAATCGTGACGGACTGTTTATCGTACGTTACTGTGTACTGGCCGAACTGGTCGCCAACCTTTGCGACAGTATCGCCGTCAACTTCTACCTCGTAAACCTTGTAGGTTGCCCCTACTTCAAGGTTTTCAAACTTGACGGTTGTTGATTCGCCTTTTGTCACCGTAATCGTCTTGTGCTCAACGAGTGTCTCTGTCGCAGCAGCTTCGCCGCCCTCTTCTGTATCATCTGCATCAGTTCCTTCTGCAGGTGCCGGTGCCTCGACTTTATACAGAGCGACTTCAAACGTTCCGTCAAGAGTCTCTGACTTGGTTCCGTTCACCTGAATCTCTTTTGTTACCTCCAGGCTTCCCTTTTCCTCCGTCTTATTGATGATCTTGATCTCGCCGGTCTGCTGATCATGACTCAGTGCTACGCTCTTGGTTTCCTGCGTAACAGTGTACTCTACGCCATTTATCTTTCCGGTAGTTCCCTTTACAGGATTTCCATCATCATCGAGCTCATAAGCGTAGTAAGTGCCGTAATCAAGTTCGGGGAATGTAACTGTTCCTGTTCCTGTTTCAGAAAGTACAAGGTCCTGTACCCAGTTGCTTCCGTCTTTCTTCACAGGATTCTGATCAGCATCATACAAGCCGATCTTGATTGTCTTGCCGCTGACTGTCACATCCGGTTTCTCGTTATACAGAGTTTCCTTGTTTACAGTCAGAGTACCTTTTTCTGTCTTGTTGTTAACAATCGAAGCTGTTCCCTTTGTCTGCGCCTTCGTAACGGAAGCGCCGGAATTGTCAGTTGTGATCGTATATTCAACATTATCAATAGTTCCCGTTGCGCCGGTAATGGGTGTTCCATTCTCTGCAGTAAGCTCATATACATAATATGTACCTACGGGCAGGTTGCTGAATGTTGTTTTCCCTGTACCATCGGCAGCAATTGTAATCTTCTGAGGTCCGGCCACTTTTGTCTTAGCGTCACTGTCACTATAAACAGCAACCCAGAACTCTTTGCCCAGCAGATCAGTATTTTGACCATTGAGCTGTACGGTCTTTGTGACTTCCAGTTCTCCGAGAACCCGTTCATTTTCAAACGTCGCCTCACTCAGGTCTTTACTGATTGTTCCGCTGTCACCGGTCTTTGAAGAAATCTTATAGTCAGAATCATCCTTCTCCGTCACGGTATAAGTTACACCGAGCGGAAGATTCTTGATCTCTACAGACTCATCTGCTTTCAGCTTAACGTTAGCCGTCTTCTTTCCGTCGACGGTTGTAATCGCTACGTCAAGATCCGTTGATTCCTGACCTTTGGTCCTGACTGCCTTGTAGGAAGATGCAAGCTTTTCAGCCTTCTCGCCTTCAAAGGTAATCGTAAACTCAAATTCCTTATTGGGATCGCCGGCCGGATCTGTAGTCTTCAGTGTCTTAGTAAGCTTAAGGTTTCCGAGCTGCTCGTTTTCAAATTTGAAATCAGCCTTTGCCGGAGATACCTGCGCACTCATGACACCGGTAGACTCATTGTATGTGACCGTTACTATCACTGTCTTAGATGTTGTATCGTATTTGATACCATCTGTACTGACCGGATTTTCAGCTGTGACGCCTCCCGGCAGAACTTCACTTACTGTGTAAGTAAATGTCTTGGTCTTCACACGAGTCGCTGCGTCTGCCTGGACATCAGCCATCACTGACAGAGGATACTCGATATCACTGAATGCAAACTCACCGTTGGTACCAATTACAGCCTCAGCCGGACTCGGTAACGGTGTGCCCTCAGTACTTGTGATCTGAACTTTGAATTTGTTCTCGGGAATCTCTCCGTTAAACTCCTTCTTACCCTCAATCTTAGCCGTAGTCTTGGTATCATACTCATTCGTGAAGGATACAGCAGTCGGAGTACTGGTAATTGTCGCCTTCAGCTCATCTGTGCCGTCGTCTTCAACCTTTACCTTAACCGTATAACTCTTTGTTCCGGTCTGTGTTACTCCGGTATCCTCTCCGGGCGTTGTCTCCGTTACAGTGTAGGTATGCTCGCCGATATCCTCGGGACCATATTTTATCTCTGTAAACGTAATTGCTCCCGAAACACCGTCTAATGCAGCCGCATTCGTGCCGGTTGCTACCTGCTTATCACCTTCCTTAACTTCAAATGTGAATTCTCCCGCTTTCATGTCACGGCCGGTCAATGTCTTATTACCGGGGATCGTGATCTTGCCGGATTTTGCCACATATTTGTTGGAAACAGTCTGCTCTTTATTCTCACCTTCATTGACGGTGACAGAAACACCCGTTCCTTCCGCAGACCACTTATATCCCGGAACAGCTGCCGACGTTTCATCCTCAATAACCGTATAGCCTCCGGCTATAAGATTATTCCAGGTCTTCTCCTCGCCTGCCTTGAATTCAATCCAAACTGCAGAATCAGATAATGTACCATCCTGCTTAACATATTTGTCATCCGAATTCTTGACTGCGAGTTTGTAGACCTTGCTGTCCTTGTCTGCGCCCGCGTAATCAGATGTCTTCTTTACCTTCAGCGATCCGGGCATTGTCTTTGTATTTACTACAGCCGCCGACTTGGTTTCGTTATACACGATCTGTCCGGTTGCAGACTCTGTGACTTTACCGTCGTACTTAACAGTCATGCCTTCAGGAACATTTGTCTCCTTAACCTCATAGAATATTCCCTCAGGTATGCCCTTGATAGAGACTTTTTCGCCATCCTTAAGTGTAAATGTTCCGACACCTGCTTCTATTGAAACGTCTCCATACGTACCTGTGATCTCATCGGCTATTGTCTGCTTAGCCTGGTCTTTATAGAGTTTAAGTTCGAAGCTGTACTCTTTGCTCTTATCTGCCTCCTCATCACTGACGACGGATTTAGATACTTCGAGGTCACCTTTCTTCTTCCAGTTCTTGACCTGCAACGTGTAGCCATTATAGTACTGGTGTATGTCCCAATCGACTTTTCCTTCTTTGTCGATTATGAAGGTAATTCCCGGATCATAGGTTGTTCCAAGCGGCACGTAGTGTTCCGGAACAGTCGATGGATCTTCCACTAATAAATACTGCGTATTAAAATAAATTTGATATCCTCTACTGTCTGTATTTATATCCACCTTTCCTTGGGCATCCGTGGTGAATGTCCTTTGCTCCAGAGAAATTCCTTTTAGTCTTTCCTCTTCAGTCGGATCAGTAGAATGCAGAATGAATTTAACTCCTTCAAGTCTGATTTTGGCGTTATCGCCATCAACCTTCATAAGATGCACCAGAGGAAAACTTCCACCGCCCTCTGAACCACCATGTATATCTCTTTCTTTTTCTACCTTCTCATCATCAAACTCTGTCTTAGCCTCATTGGTTATTTTTACTTTTCCAGTGCCCAGTACTTTGGCATTATAAGTAATAGTCAACGGCTTTCCATCTTCAATCCATATGGATATTGTATTTCCCGAGACCTCATAAGAAAGTACTGCATCCGGATCACTGAACTGAATCGAGCTATAATCTACTGCCAAACTATCACTGAAGGTATCCGTAAGCAGATAAGCTTCTCCACCGTGTACAGTTGCTCCGGCAGCATTTACCTTAATCTGATACTTCGCAGTACGCTTCTCTCCGGTAATTTCTCCTTCATTTAAGAGCTTTTTATCCAGAGCATCATAGCTCACTTCATAATCAGAGGTTCTCGTATTGCCATCCCAATTAACAGTATTTGTCACCTTTGTTTTGAGATCCTGGCTTTGAGCTGCCTGCTTTTGAGCCTCTTCAAATGGAACATTAACTATGTATGTGAGCTTATAAGTGCCGTAGTATTCTCCACTCTCTTTCTTCGGAATATCATTATCTGATATAGAGAATGTAGCTCCATTACCATTTTGCGTAACTGTTACGGGGTTGCTCCCATACCAGTTCCAGTTTTCATAATATTTGAAATATAAGCTGCCATTATAATCACCGTTAGGAGTTGTATCATAGATAACACCATTTATATTCATATTGTCATCGACTGATACAGGTCCATTTACCCCGGTTAACTCAAGCTCATATCTAAGGCGCAAATACTCTTTGCCGTTAATAGTAGTTGTCCTTCCTTGATCAAGAGCCTCGACTTTCTTCTTAATGTCTTTTTTAGCAAAGTCCTTGGATGCCTTCACCTCCATATAATTAAACTTAGCTGTGTTTACATGAGTTGGCGTTAATGAAGAATCACTAAGCCATTCTTCGTTGTTCTTCGTAACAACAGTTATCTCAATCTTTCTCTCAGATCCAGTCGCCTGGAATCCCTCATGCTGCGTCCCTGCGTCTTTATAGAAGCGGAGTGTAAACCCGGACTCTTTGGGGTTCCAATCTTGTTTAACAAAATGCTCACCAGGCGCAAGTTGGCTCTCGTCAACTGTACAGCTGACTAATTCGTCGTACAAGGTTTTGCCGTTCTTTTGTACCGAAGGCACTTGTTCTTCTACGAGACCGAGATCCAGCCCATACGAAGGTACAGTCAATGTAATTTTCCATGTTGACTGACCATTCTCAGTAGACACAAATTCTTTCTTAATACCGGCTTCTTCCCCAGGACTTACTTGTCCGTCTTTACCGCTTTTACCATATTTGCCTTCAGCTTCGTTCTTGACTGTTGCCTTTGCTTTCAGATCCGTTACATCTACTCTGGTCTTATAAGTGAATACGTAAGAGGATTTATCTTCACCCGCCGGGAAATTATATGTCCATCCGCTCGTCTTATCGAAAGCGGGGAGCGAATTCCAATCAACTACATTTGTAGTTTTGTTTCCATTCGCATCCGTTCTCTCAACTGTAAGTTTGCCAATGTATTCCATGGGCGGTGTCTGAGTGGTAATATGATCCTTAAGACTTGATCCACCCAAGTCACCAATTCTCTTATCGTTTACTTTAATCGTCCATTCAAGTTCTCTGTAGTATTTATCACCTTCCTGGATCAGATCAGACTGTTGTCCGACAGATTTATCGACATTACTGAATGTGACGTTCTCTACGATTTTCTTTTCCGAACTTGTTTCACCATCTGTGACCGTATTATTAGGCGACAGGGAAACTTTCCCATCATGATCTGTGTCCAGCAATGCATAATCAACATCCGCAGTATACTCGATGTAATACTCCATACCAGACGTAAGGTTAGTAAAATTAACCTCCATCCCTTGGTCATTGACTGTCTTTGTATACTCAACGACATCACTGGGCCACTGGTTCCTGCTAATTTTAACGCTGTCTTTATTAATCTTTATACCGTAAGCATTTTGTAAAGTGTCAGTTATTCTGGCAGAATCAACATTACCGCCTTCAACCTTAATAGTAACCTTATAATTGAGTTTCCCGGTATTTTGATCTATCCAACCATTTTTATCAAGCTTAATTGTTCCCGGTGTAGGTTTTCCTATCTCTACATCTTTCTCTACCTTGTCAGAGAACTCCAGCTTTTGGGTTTTCCCGTCCCACTTGGCATTAATATTAAGATTTATATATGCATCAACTGCAGAGTTAAATATCTCATATGCAGTTTTTCCGCCGTAGTCCTTTTTTGTATTATCAAGTTTGAATGTTAATTTTCCGTTTGCATCAAGCTCCCAAGGAATCTGTGCGGTTATTCCAAGGGTTGTATTGGTAAATGATGTTTGTCCTTGCTGTGCATGAACTTCAAGTCCGGCAGGGAGTTGATATGTCAATTGCAATTCTGTTTCACTTCCCGTGAGTGACGGAAACTGATCAGAGGCATTTGTCTCAGCAAAGTTGAGTCCAATGGAATAAGAGCCGCTCGGATTCTCAATTTTCCACGTACTTCCTTCATCGCTTGAACCGGTACCACTGATTGTAGCGTTCTGAAGCTGATTGGAAATATCCGCACTCTGCGCATCCGTCACTTTAACCACAATCTTCTCTCCGTTCTTGAGAGAGATCGTCAGTGTCTCTTCGGTATCAAATGCCTGCAAGCTCTCCAACAGCCAGTCTTCTGCGCCGAACATGCCGAGAGTCTTGCCCTTATGGGTAACTTTAACAAGCTCAGGATTACTGAACTCTACGTTAACAACTTCTTCTGCTACAAATTTCTCGACTTCTTCCTCACTCTTAATGCCAAGGGTTACGAGAAGGTCAGTCAGGTTAATGGAATCACCGCCACCCAGGCTGAAGTAATATGTTTTGCCCGTTGCCGGATCTGTATATTCGAAATCGACTGTATATGTAACGCCGTAGATGGAGAATCCCTCTGCAGAGAACTTCACTGCGTCAACGGTAACAGTCTCTTCGGATTCGCCGCCTTCCGTTTTGACATCAATAACATCCGTGGCTTCGTCCGTAATATGGACAGCATTAAACTTTGCTTTCTTGTTTGCCTCGACGGTCTCGTCGAAAGTGATCTTAACGTCAACGGGAGCATCAGGCTGAATCTGCTCGCCGTCTTTGACAATGGAAATGTCGAAGAAACGCGCGAAAGGCACAGATGCATCCTTTCCGTCAAGAACCGCCTCGGAGGCCTTTGCGTAAAGGTCTGTATATTTGTCGGAGTCTTCCGTGATTTCACTGACTTCCAGTTCCGCGCCGTCCGGAATGTTGGCGTCGGGACCATAGCTGACACTGATGTTGTAGGTCTCGCCGTCTCCAGTGAGGTACTTGGTTGTAATGGTTGCCGTACCGATAACACCGTAAACGGAGAACTTATCGGACTCAAACTCAACAGACTCCACCTTCGTGTCGTCTGTCACTTCCTGATCAGAGTCAATAATCTCGACCTTGTCTGCATCATTCTTGTCGAAATGTACTGTGTCGACCTTGGTCTCTTCCTCAATCTCGACAGCTTCCTTATATTCAATCTTGATATTTACGTTGCCCTTGGGCTCCACTTCCTGACCCTTGAAGACAAAGCTGATGTCATAGAACTTGGCAAAAGAGAGACCGGTGTTCTCATCATACTTGTCCTTAAGTTCTTCCAGGGCTTTTTTGTAATAGGTCTCATAAGCCTCGGGATCATTTTCTTTTGTGATCTCTTTGACCTTGAGTTCTACGCCCACAGGAAGCTGTGCGGATCCGTCGAAATCCGCATAGACAATGTAATCTTTTCCCT
>AUXO011179990.1_pt1 | contig 10501 bp, 5 predicted proteins | sample 768731 | NCBI WGS metagenome assembly AUXO01 (sample SAMN02715735, study PRJNA202380) | gut metagenome | biome: sheep rumen | host: Ovis aries | place: New Zealand: Palmerston North
TATTCATATCGGCGTGGGCTTCGATGTTGCTTATCTTTCAGAGTTAGGCAAGTTCGACGGCCTGGAGAGTAAGATAAGTACGAGTACGGATCTCACGCTCTTTTTATTTATGTAGTTCAAATACTCAACCAATAACTATCTTGTAGGAGGTCGCAAGAGTAAATGGCGTAAGCCCGATGAGACTATGTACCAAAAACTGTTGCAACAAAGGCAAACTAGTCCACCTCGTTCCATCTAAATGTTTGGATCGAAGATTATTTTTTATTATTTTGAATAATTTTTTATTAATATGAAGAAAATCATTTGTTTTATCATACTATTTAATATCACATTGTTTTTTTTCTCATGTGGTGAAAGTGGAAAGGAAAAGTCCCAAAGAAAAATAATAGATTCTTTGGAATTGGTCAATTCGCGAGGACGTATGGATTATGCTGATTTGCAAGAGTATTTGTCTGTTATTGCCGAAGGATTAGATAGTATTTCAATTGAAGAACATGAATTGTTGACAAATAATACCACTGGTGAAAATCGGGGGCTCAATCGTCAGCGAATGAGGCAGAATCTTAAACATGTTCGTGATATACTTGCGAGACATAGGGATAGAATTGCAGAACTGGAGAAACGGTTGGAAAATAGTGAAGGAGATGCTAAGAATTTGCGCATAATATTAACCTCTCTCCGTTTACAGTTGGAAGCTAAGGATCGAGAATTGGCACAATTAAAGGCTGATTTGGAGGATAATCGTAAAAGTGTTGAGATGTTGACTACAAAGGTTCAACAAATCAGTGAAGAAAAGGAGGCACAAGCTCAAACGATTATTGATCAACAAGAAACTATAAATAAGCAGACAGAAACTATTAATAAAGGATATGTCAAGATTGCCTCAAAGAAAGAATTGAAAGATTCTGGTTTGTTGACTGGAGGCTTTTTAAAAAAGAAAAAACTTGATTATTCTAAAATGGATTTAAGCATGTTTCAAGCTGTGGATATTCGTACCTTTAAAAGTGTGAATTTGCCAAAAAAATCTAAAATTATAACTTCTGTTCCATCAGGTAGTTATTCTATAGAGAGTACTCCAAATGGTGACGTTCTCCAAATTACTGACCAGGACAAATTTTGGAGTGTATCAAACATTTTAATTATACAAACGAACTAACGATTTAAATATATAATTTATGGATAAGCATACAGCGAATAGCTTAATCGCTAATTCGGGATTACATTTCAAAACGGTTCAACTTGAGATTAATCCAGATGAACCACTGGTATTGATGGGTGGAAAGACCCTCAAATACTCTTTTCTGGAAACTGTAGATTTTCTGAATGATTGCAGAATTCGAGTAGATGTTTGTAGTGGTAAAGATGGGCTTTACGTGCCAGTCAATCACGTTATAAACAACAATCTTTACGAGGAATCTCCCAATGGCTCAGTTTTACTTGATGAAGGAGGTGTCCCCATAATTAAAAAGGATACTGTGATGGCGCTAGTTGAAAATTATGCGTCAAATGATCCGAGCATCATGAGTATTAACTCATTATCATCTTTCCGTATAAAGAAAGATGACGATGTTAAAACAGGATTTGAACTTCTTCTTGGTAAGTGGTTGCCGATGCCCATGTACGAAAAAGAGGTAAGCGGTCAAAGTACAGGTTATCCACATGGTTGGTGTAGGGTTAGGATTGATGCTGTAGGCGATAAACAAAGGAATGGACTTCAACGATATAGATTTGTTTGGGCTTTTGATACTCAATTAGCTAAAGATGCAGGAGAAGGTTTACTTCGTCCAGCTTTTCTAGGTGGTAGTGGCGAGAGTAAAGAATATAGTCTATGTAATCGTGTTGATTTGTTATTGGGCGGATTCTTAAATATACCTGATGGTCAGAATGAGGCTCCTATTGGTGATTATTTAGTATCTCTTTTGGGGCTTGACCTTCGTGAAGATAAACCTCATAAATATAAGTTTATAGCCTATTATATCTACTTAATTAACTATCTTCGTTTATCTGGAGCAGCACCAGAAGTGACCCTTTATAACAAAGAAGACAAGCAGATACCTGTGGATATGTCTGTTGACATTGGCAATAGCCGTACATGTGCTGTCTTATTTGAAAAAGGTGATTTTACCAAAGCAAGAATGTTACGTTTACGGGATCTTTCTGAACCCTGGCGTTCCTACGAAAATGCTTTTGATATGCGAATTGTATTCCGTCGTGCAGATTTCGGTGGTGACTTAACTCAAGATAAGATGCTATTCCAATGGCCATCCTTAGTCAGAGTAGGAGAGGAAGCAAAGCACTTGGTCTATCGTTCTTTGGAAGGTCATGGTGAGAGTGAACGTATGACCAACTATTCTTCTCCAAAGCGATATTTATGGGATGACCAGCCGTTTGAGAACAGGTGGGAGTTGATGGTAATTGATGATGATCCAACTAATCTAAAGGTAAATCCTCAGATATATATTGAAGGTTTTACAGACCATTTTGATGATGATGGAACTTATCTGGATACTCCAAAGGAGTTTGATTTGTTCTCTTTGGGACAGACTGATACCCAATGTCATTATAGCCGTCGTTCGCTGATGACGTTTGTAATGATAGAGATGTTGCAGCAAGCTCAAAGTTATATTAACTCAAGTAAATTCCGCGACATGCACGGTCAGACAGACTGTCGCCGTTATTTGCGAAATATCATTGTAACATGCCCAACAGCGATGCCCCTTGAAGAGCAGTTGGCATTGCGAAAGGCAGCTCGTGATGCCACTGATCTGTTAGTAAAGTTAAATCCTTCACAACCTAGAATGACGATAACGCCAGATCCCGATAGAATGCGACCTACGGATGATATAGAAGAGCTACAGCGTAGGGGATGGTTGTATGATGAGGCTTTTGCCAGTCAGTTAGTATATCTGTATGCGGAGTTGGCTCAGCGTTATGGTGGACGAGTTGATCATTTCTTCCAAATTAAAGGACATCCTCGTAAGGAGATGCAAGAACAAGGTTTTGAAGGTAATTCTCTCACCATCGGTACTATTGATATTGGAGCAGGAACAACAGATGTCATGGTGACGGCTTATGGTCAAAAAGGTAGAGGAAGATTAACTCCTGTGCCTCTATATTATGACAGTTTTTATTCAGCAGGTGATGATATCCTTCATAATGTCATTCGTGATATAATATTAGAAGGACCAAATAATGAAAGCGATACGCTTGGTAGCATTGGCAGTGCATTATCTTTCCGCATTCAGAGAATGACGCCAGATGAACTGCTAAGTATTCCTCGTGTACGAGATACTAAGGAATATCGTGATACTGTAGAAGATATCAGGCTTGCAATGACAGAAGATGATGCTCGTCATTTGAAATATCATCTGACGCATGAGCTGATGCATCATTTCTTTGCAGAGAATTCTGCTCGTCAAAGTGAGAGGGATCGTCGTTGTAGGTTAGATTTTTGTACTCAGGTTAGCCATCCGATGTCTCAGTTCTTTTTGGAATTACTAAAGCAGGGACGTCCGACAAGGTTGTATTCTTTCGACGAACTCTTTCCGAAGGAGAAACCGTCCAATTATCTACTTGAACATTTTGAATATCATTTCGGTTTTAGTTTCAAAGAACTCTCATGGCGTTTTGTACCGGAGTCAGTCGGTGCCATTGTACGAGAGACAATGGAGCCTATAATCAAGGCACTTTCTGTTGTAATGTATGCACATCATTGTGACATACTTGTATTATCTGGACGTCCTACAAATCTGGAACCCTTGACGGAGCTTTTCCTTAAATATATTCCGATAGCCCCGAACAGACTCGTCAGATTGAATCAATATCGTGTAGGTCGTTTCTTCCCTTTAGCCACAGAAGAAGGTTATTTCCAAGAGAATCAGAAAGCTGTTGTAGCCGTAGGAGCAGAGGTAGGCTATCTGGCATCCACTGTTGGTTTCAATGGCTTGGTGTTGGATTTTTCTAGTTTGGCTAAGACGATGAAATCAACAGCGTGCTACATGGGCTATTATGATGAGAACTTGCAGGAGGTTCGAACCCCATTCCTAACTCCAGAGAACTCAACGGCGACATTGAAGGGAGTTTCTGTATTCCCGTGCTATATCGGTTGCAAACAGTTTGATGCGCCTAAATATCAGGCCCGTCCCCTTTATGCTATCTATAATAATAGTAATTCTGCTCAATTGAATATTATGTTGCAGCGCAACTATTATGAGGATCGTGAGCGTATTACTATAGAAGATGTTACAGACATGGAAGGTGATACTGTTCCAACAAACGAAGTGGATCTTCATCTGCAAACATTAGCAAGTGATGGCAATTTCTGGATGGACAAGGGATCCTTCACACTGAAGATTCAGGAGAACTAATTATTTAAAGACACCAAAATATACAATTATGACAGATATTAAGAACCAAATAGTGAATATAGATAAAAGCTTAAGGTGGATAAAGGAATTTCGCCCCGAGCACTATAATCAGCGTTTTCTTCAGTTAGTTGAAGAGCGTCGCAAATTACGAATATTGAATAATGCAGCGAGAAATAACCCTGGCATTGCTGCTTTTGGCCAAAGTCAAGTTGGAAAGTCATATTTAATGAACTGCATCTTGAGAGATGGTGAAACTCCATTCCTCGTAGAGTCACCCAAGGGTATACATAATTTCGTGGATGAAATAAACCCTATTGGTGGTGGAGCAGAAGCGACTGGAGTCGTGACACGCTTTTCTTCATACAATAGACATCCAGAGGATTATGAATATGAGCTTCCGATTAGGATGCGTGTCTTGAATGTGCGTGATATTCTTATGATTTTATGTGATAGCTATTTTAACCAGTTCAATGATTACACTGTTGACGGTGAAAATGAAATTTCTGCCTTCTGTGATACCATTTGCGAGAAATATGCCACACAGCCAGATAGCCCTAATTCAGTACTTACACCAGATGACATGTTAGAAATGAAGCTATATTTTAAACAGCATGTCAATAACGGTCAAGTATATTCAGGAAGAACAGCATTCTTTGACCGTTTAGCACTGATTATTGACAGAATCCCTGTGACAGATTACGTGAATATTTTTTCAATCCTTTGGCATCATGAGTTGGAGTTTACAAAGTTATTCAAAACGTGTATAAGCATATTACAAAGGATTCAGTTTGCAGAATACGTGTATTTGCCTATTGAGGCTGTATTGCATGAAGGTGTAAAAGAAGACACGATTATGAGCGTATCTTGTCTACAACTTTTGTATGATGATAGATCAAACGATTTTATAACAGATGTTTTTGGTGATAGGGCTTCGAATTTTATAAAACTTGGAACGTTTACCAAAAGTGAAATGTGTACTATTTGTTCAGAGGTGGTGGTAAAGATTGGTGACTCTTTTATGAAGAGCACTGGAAAGTATGACAAGAGAAATATCAAAGAAGAATGTATAAACCTGCTACCCTCTGGAGAAATATCAATGTCTGTCCTCAATGATGCAGACCTTTTAGACTTCCCTGGTGCCCGTCCGCCCGAAAAAGGTAAAATTTCAAGTCTTACGGGTAACGACACAACACTCATGTATAGTTTCTTAAGAGGAAAGGTTGATTACCTATTTAATAAATATAATGAGGAGCAGAGCATTAATATCCTTCTTTATTGTCATCACCAAAAAAATAATGACGCGACACAAATGCGGCACTTGCTAGAACGTTGGGTGAACGACTATGTCGGCGACACTCCAGAGAAAAGGGCCTCATTTATTCAGAAAACAGAGGTTTCCCCATTATTCCATATTGGCACTATGTGGAATACGGATTTGGAAAGTTCTGCCAATCCAACTGTGGGTAATACTCCTAAGTCAGTATTAAACAGGTGGAATGCCCGGTTTGAAGATTTATTGTTGAATAAATGTTTTCATACCCAAGATGTTGACTGGGTGAAAAATTGGGATGGTATTGGCCGATCTTTCAACAATTGCTATATGCTTCGTGATTTCGCATTTTCAAAGAATGTATATTCTGGATTTGAGGATACAGGAAAGGAGCAGTCAATGTTAATCAGCGAAGAATATTATGAATTGATGCGTGAAATGTTTTGTAAAAGTAATGAGCAAACACATCTTTTTAGCAATCCAAATCTTGCATGGGATACATCCGCAAGTATTGGTAACGATGGTTCGCTCTATATAATAGAACAGTTATCAAAAGTGGCATCGAGAATTCAGTATGCTAGAGAAGGGCAGATACAACAACGCTATTCTCAAATTCTGAACACTTTATATAGTATCATGAAAGAATACTATATTAGCGATGACACTACCGAATTGCTTTCAGTGAATATACATAAGGCCAATAGCATTTTCCGAGAATTGGAATTTACTTGTCAGGAGCATCCAGATTATTTTGGACATCTGCTGCAATCATTACAGCTCACAGAGGCAGAAAGTTTCAAGGAAGTCCATCGTCTCATTCCTGAACTAGGAAAAGTCGTTCATGACCCAGGTACAATACCAGATTATGAGCTCATTCGTAAACGTTGCAATTTTTTTGTGGGTTGTAAAAACGAAAGTGAAATGTGGACAACATTCGTACAATCCTATCGATTTAGAGACAAGGAAGAAGCTTCTGATTATCTGAAGATGAAGAAAATAGATTCTCAGAAATTATTTAAGGGTGTATCATTGAAACGAAAGAATTCGGCAATTATAGCAGACGACTTGGTAAAGTTATGGCAAAACAATATCAGTAGCGTTCAGTTTATGAATACTAATGCAGGTAACGACAGAATGGATGAAATTGTCCTTACGGACTTGGTTAATTGCGTTATTTCTACTGCTCAGAGTGTGAATATAGTTGAACGAATTGAACATGAGATAGCTGATTATGTTGATATTCTAAACACGTCAAATATTAATGAAGACCTTATTGCCGATATGATAGCCACCACGATAAGCGATTTCGTAATGGACTTTGGATATCGTTATTTGGAGGAAGAACAGATACATACATCACAACGTGTGGCTAACGAACAACATCTGCCATGTTATGTGTGGACAAAACGTGAGCGACAAGAGCATTTTGATGAAGATGAGATGACGGCATTGTTCAATGAAATCCTTTCTTCATCAGGAAGGTACACTCCTGCCTATGAAGCGAATTATAACGCGTGGTTAGAATTCATGTATATTGCATTCATCGCTCATATTAATGTGCCTGATTATGATCGTGAGGCAAACGATGAACTTAAGCAAATCCTTGACAGTTTGCAGAACTAATTATTTATCATAAAATCGAAGTTACATGACTCCTAAAGATTATAATAATAAGGTAGAAGGAAACACCCATTATCCTTTTTGGAAACCATGGGGAGTGTGGGGATTCCTGTGGCGCACGTTAGTGTTCCTATTGGGTATGACCTTAATTTGTTTTTTGTTCTCTATGTTATTAAGAGGGTGTAACCAGACAGATGATGACCCGTTTAATTTCATTGAGGAGGTCGATTCCTTAATGGATGATCCTTATAAAGATTTGCCGCCTGAGTTGAAAGACAGTTCTATTGTGAGAGAATGGAATGATACGATTCCTGGCGTTGAGGAGCTTCCTGCCCCCGACGACAACTATATTCCTCCCGTAGATACCACCGATATTATTGTCAATCCTGAGGACTCTGTGACGCGGATTGTAAAAGATCAGATTGTAGTGTTCTTTAATTCAAAGGACGTGAAGAGCGACATGACATCATTTGCTCAGCAATTCAAGCAACTATACCCAGACAACAGGTATAAAGTCCTTTATTATAATCCTGCTGCGGGCACTATGCTGTTAGGTGTTCCTCAGGACCAGATTATTCATGTTGCAGATGAATTGCCTAAAAAGATTAAAGGTATAGATTTCTATGTGACGACGAATGAAATACTCAATGGTAATTCTAAACCGTCAGACTCTGGATTCAGTATGTCTTGGAACGACGAGTATTTCAAACTCATCCAGGCTTATGAGGCATGGGATATCACTCAGGGAGACAGTAATGTGACAGTGGCCATTGTTGACACTTATTTCGACCTAAGTAATCCGGAGATCGGACAACGTTTCCGTGACCCGATTAATATCTCCACCAAGACCAAGTATGTCTTGCCACCTTCTCAACGACCTGTGGATGTCGAAAAGGCAGGAGGTTATAGTCATGGTTCTCATGTGGCTGGTTTGGCAATCGGAGGCCAGAATAATTCATTGGGTTGTTCGGGCATTGCTCCGAAATGCAAGTGGATTCCCGTCGCTTTAGGCAGTTCGCCATGGCCATCCATCGCTGTCATTGAGGGTGTCTTGTATGCAGTATACCATGGTGCCGATGTCATTAATATGTCACTCGGAAGTATTCCTGATGAAATGGGTGATTTACCATTAGCAGATCAGGTGGCATTGGCCAAGAATGTCAGCAAGCGCGCAGAAGCAGCATGGGAATTCATTCTCAAGACTGCCGATGAGCATCATTGTGTAATTGTAAAATCTGCCGGTAATGAGAAAGCCCTTATGGGAATTGACTATAAAAACCGTAGCAAGCATATCGTAAATGTTGAGGCTGTTGATGGCAAAGGCCAAGCAACCAATTTTAGTAATTTCGGTCGGGTGCCAGAGGAAGGATTAGACTATAGTACAGTTGCTGCTCCAGGATTTTTCCTTTGGAGTGTGGCTCCCAAGAATTGCGTCCCAATATGGGCTAGATGGATGAAGAAGGAAAGAATACCACTCCCCGTAGATGCAAAGAATGGGTTCATACCAATGCCAGGTACTTCAATGGCAGCTCCTATCGTGACAGGTGCAGTTGCATTGTTGAAGAGCAAAAATAAGAATCTGACCGCCGATCAAGTGATTAAGATTCTTAAGATGACAGGTAAGCAGACTGACCAGAAACATCGTATAGGTCCGACGATACAGATTAAGGATGCTCTTGAAGCAACAGGAGGCGACTTGATGAATTTTGATGATATAATGAAGGATCATAATTTGCTCATAGGTAAGTGGAGAAGCACTTATGAGTTGATTATTGTTAATGAAAAAACAAAGGAAAAATTGGAAGAATGTTGGGACTATTTCATATTTACTTCAGAATCTGAGGGCATCCTGGAAATTCATGCTATAGAGTCTGGACGTGTATATAGGGCAAATTTAAATGTTCAGTGGGCAAAAGATAAGATTCTCATAACTCAACTCGGTGATGCTGTATCCAGTGATGGAGCAACTATGGTTAAAGATGACTTCGTATGCCGTCCAAATAAAAATCGACTCTTGGAGGCCTCTGCTCAAAGGAATGGCAAAGAACGTTTTAAGTTTATGTTGGAAAAAGTAAAATAAATAAAAGAATAAAATTATGACACAAAAAAACAGCGGCAATGTCTCAATTGCAAATATCATTGCCTTAATCGGATTAGCAGGATTGGGAGTGGTTACATTCTTCGGAATATTACTCCACTCTTCAGATGGTAAGCCTGCAGGTGCAATTCTTGGTGCTTTATCTTTGGTTGCCGTATTGGGATTCTTGTTGTTCATGGGTATTCGGGCTAAAGGAGCACAAGACAACCCGGATAAATGGCGCTATGTGGAGTGGGCATGCCTGGTCATTTATGTTGTTGTTGCAGCTCTCTTTGCAGGACCATTCCAGCGTTTTTTCTATATTGTGAGTGAGAAAGATGCTCTGCAGGCGGAAGCTCGTCAGGAGATTAGGACCATAAAGACTTTGTATCAGGAATACGACCATCAACAAAAGAAATTCTTGGATGATGCAGTAGAACAGATACAAAACTATATTGCAAGTGGGCAACAGAATAACATCAAAGATGAGTTGGCAGATTATGTCAATGGAATCAAGAACGATGTCAATGGGTGGGCTATGAAAGCTGCAACCATTGTTAAGTTGCCCAAAGACCAACAGCTCATTGATATTGAAGACAAGATCGAAGGATGGAATTTCATGCAACTTGCATCCATTGCATCTGATTTGGAAGAAAAAGATTCGGAAGCGTGGACTTCCTTAGAGGCAAAGATCTTGAAATATCAAGAGCAGAACAAACTGATACCTGTTATAGGTGGTGGCGGTGGTCAACCCTATAAGCTTGATGGCTATGCAAAATTTGATTTGGGTGAAAGTCCAAATCCTGGTTTTGCTCAGATGCTTCGTAGCTCAGATGGTAACACTGTTTTGGGGTGGATCATCTATGTCGTACTTAATTTGTTGGTGCTGTTGAATTATTTTGTTGCACCAAGAACAGGTTTTGTAGGACCAAGAAACAGCGCAACTCCTACGGGTGGTTTAGATTTATAGTTTATTGTATTATTTCTTAAATAGTTTCATAATATGTCAACTTTAGGAGCTCAAAAACAGACTCTGTTAAATCAGGTCAAGAATCAGACTACGATTCCATTGAAGACCTTGGTCGATTTAATAAACAAATACGAGGACTTGGAACCTCGAGATTTTCAGGGGTATATAGATGATACGTTACTTGAACAACTGATTGA
>AUXO018134029.1_pt1 | contig 10501 bp, 4 predicted proteins | sample 768731 | NCBI WGS metagenome assembly AUXO01 (sample SAMN02715735, study PRJNA202380) | gut metagenome | biome: sheep rumen | host: Ovis aries | place: New Zealand: Palmerston North
TAAGTAGCGTATATATAATATAGATGATATCTGTAGAATCACTGCATGTAGAATTTGGCGTGAAGCCTTTGTTCACTGACGCAAGTTTCGTGGTGAACGACAGGGACCGTATAGCCCTGGTGGGGAAGAACGGCGCCGGAAAATCTACGTTGTTAAAAATACTGTGTGGGAAGCAGCAGCCCACAAGCGGTACCGTCAGTGTACCCCACGACACCACCATAGGCTATCTGCCCCAGGTGATGGTGCTGCAGGATGACACTACCGTACGCCAGGAGGCTCAGAAGGCTTTTGCCGACGTGACGAAGATGAAGGAGCGTATTGACGCCCTGAATCGTCAGCTGAGCGAGCGTACGGACTACGAGAGTGAAGACTATATGGCGCTGGTAGAGCGCTTTACGCAGGAACACGAGCGCTACCAGATGATGGGTGCCGAGGGCTGCGAGGCAGAGCTGGAGCGTACGCTCGTCGGCCTGGGCTTCAGCCGTACTGACTTTGACCGTCCGACCAGTGAGTTCTCGGGCGGCTGGCGTATGCGTATAGAGCTGGCCAAAATCCTGTTGCAGAAACCCGACGTGCTGTTGCTGGACGAGCCCACAAACCATCTGGACATCGAGTCCATACAGTGGCTGGAGCAGTTTCTCGCCCAGTCGTCAAGTGCTGTGGTGCTGGTCAGCCATGACCGGGCATTCATCAATAACGTGTCGAATCGTACACTGGAAATCTCGTGCGGCCGAATCGTAGACTACAAGGTCAAGTACAACGAGTATGTCGTGCTGCGACAGGAACGCCGCGAACAGCAGTTGCGAGCCTATGAGAACCAGCAGAAAGAGATGGCCGATATGCGCCAGTTCATAGAGCGTTTCCGCTATCAGGCCACCAAGGCCGTGCAGGTGCAACAGAAAATCAAGCAGCTGGAGAAGATGGTACCCATAGAAGTGGACGAGGTGGACAACTCGGCCATGCACCTGAAGTTCCCTCCCTGTCTTCGCTCGGGTGACTATCCCGTCATTTGTGAGGACGTCCGGAAAGACTATGGTGCCCACAGGGTTTTCGACCAGGTAACGCTGACCATCAAGCGCGGCGAGAAAGTGGCCTTTGTGGGAAAGAACGGCGAAGGAAAGTCAACGCTGGTGAAATGTATCATGGGCGAGATACCCTTTGACGGTCACCTGAAGATAGGTCACAATGTGCAGATAGGCTATTTTGCCCAGAATCAGGCACAGCTGCTGGACGAGAGCCTGACGGTGTTCCAGACCATAGACCATGTGGCCAAGGGAGAGATTCGCCTGCGCATCAATGACATTCTGGGAGCCTTTATGTTCGGAGGTGAAGCCTCGGATAAGAAGGTGAAGGTGCTGAGTGGCGGTGAGCGGAGCCGGCTGGCCATGATACGCCTGTTGCTGGAGCCCGTCAACCTGCTGATTCTCGACGAGCCGACAAACCATCTGGACATGGCGTCAAAGGATGTGCTGAAGGAGGCCATCCGTGCTTTCGACGGAACGGCCATCATCGTCTCGCACGACCGCGAGTTCCTGGACGGGCTGGTCAGCAAGGTGTATGAATTCGGAGGAGGCAGGGTCCGCGAACATCTCGGCGGCATTTATGACTTCCTGCAGTCTAAGAATCTGACCGACCTCTCCCAGTTGCAGAGTGCTCAGAATACCCAGAGTGCTCAGAAAACTCAGAACAATCAGAGTACTCCAAGTACTCCGAAGCCCCAGAGCTATGCCGAGCACAAGGAGAAGCAAAAGCAATTGCGCAAAGCAGAGAAAGCGGTAGAGGAGTCGGAGCGTAAGATCAACGACATGGAACGCCGCCTGAAGGAACTGGACGAACTGTTGATGAAGCCTGAAAACGCTTCGAACATGGAGTTTGTGACAGAGTACACTACCACCAAGAAGTCGCTGGACGAAGAAGTGGAACGGTGGGAGAAACTCTCAGAAGAACTGGAACAATTATCGACTCATTAAAACAATAAAACATGAAAAAACTTTTAACGATGATGGTATCAGCTACGATGGCCATTACAGCATCAGCACAGTTGAGGTCGGGTATCAGTCTTAATGACCTTGATACCAGTGTACGGCCTGCAGACGACTTCTATCAGTATGCCTGCGGTGGCTGGATGAAGAACAACCCGCTGCCTGCAGCCTATTCGCGCTATGGCAGTTTCGACCGTCTGGCCGAGGACAACAACAAGCGTATCAACGGTATCCTGAAGGAACTGCTGGAGAACAGCTACCCGAAGGGCTCTGTTGAGCAGAAACTGAGCGACCTCTACAAACTGGCTATGGACTCCGCACGCAGGGAAAAGGACGGACTGGCTCCTGTAATGCCCCTGCTGAAGAAACTGGATGCTGCCAAAAACAAGGAGCAACTGTTTAAGATACAGTTGGAGATGGCTCCCTACGGTGAAGAGGAGTTCTTTAACTCCTACATTGGCGCAGACGAGAAGAACGCTACGCAGAATATCCTGAACATCAGCCAGGGCGGACTTACGCTGGGCCAGAAAGACTACTACGTGGAAAACGACGAGGCCACCGTCAAGATTCGTAAGGCCTACCAGCAGTATATCGTCAATATGTTCCAGCTCTTCGGCTACAAGAAAGGTGCGGCAGAGAAGAAGATGAAGAACATCATGAAGATTGAGACGGCATTGGCTAAGGTGTCTAAGTCGAGAACCGAGCTGCGCGACCCCATTGCCAATTACAACAAGATGACACTGACGGAGTTCAACACGCGCTATCCGCACTTCCAACTGGAAAAGCAGGCTAATGCCGCAGGCATCAAAAGCGAGCATATCCAGGAAATGATTGTCGGACAGCCGGCATTCATGGAGGCTGCTGACAAGATTTTTGCAGCGATGACTGCAGCAGAATACCGTGATGTGATGGAGTGGGGCATCATAGACAATGCTTCCGGTATCCTGAACGATGCTGCGCGTGCTACGGCTTTTGAATTCTATGGCAAGGTGCTCTCTGGCCGCAAGGAAGATCATCCGCTGTGGCGTCGTGCCACCAATCAGGTGCAGGGCGTCATGGGTGAGGCTCTTGGAAGAATCTATGTCCAGAAGTACTTCCCGGCATCCTCGAAGGAGCGCATGAAGACACTGGTGGATAATCTGAAAGTGGCCTTGGGTGAGCGTATTGCTGCCCAGGACTGGATGGATGATTCGACCAAAGTCAATGCCCTGCTGAAGTTGAATACGTTCTATGTCAAGATAGGATATCCTGACCGTTGGAAGGATTTGTCGCGCTTGACAATAGATGCGAAAAAAACTTACTATGAGAATATGCGTGAGTGTCGCCGTTGGCAGTTGGAATGGTATATAGACCATACGGCTGGAAAACCTGTTGACCGGGACGATTGGTACATGACTCCACAGACGGTCAACGCTTACTATAATCCTACCACGAACGAAATCTGCTTCCCTGCTGGTATATTGCAAGTTCCGTTCTTTGACCCGACGGCTGACGATGCTTTTAACTATGGTGCTATCGGTGTCGTAATCGGTCATGAGATGACTCACGGATTTGACGACCAGGGACGTCGCTATGACAAGGATGGAAATATGCACGACTGGTGGAAGGAAAGTGATGGAAAAAACTTTATAGAACGTACGGACAAATATGCTGATTTCTTCTCCAAGATTAAGGTGCTGCCTGACCTGAATGCCAACGGTCGTCTGACGCTGGGCGAGAACCTCGCTGATCATGGTGGTCTTCAGGTGGCTTGGTATGCGTACAAGAATGCCACCAAGCGTCAGACGTTGCCAGTGATAGACGGTCTTACCGCTGACCAGCGTTTCTTCCTGGCCTATGCCGGTGTGTGGGCAGGAAACGTCACGGAGGCTGAGATTCGCAACCGTACCAAGAGCGATCCTCACTCGCTGGGCCGCTGGCGTGTGAACGGCGCCTTGCCGCACATTGATATGTGGTACGATGCTTTCGGAGTGAAAGAAGGTGATAAAATGTTCATTCCCAAGTCCGAAAGATTGCCTTTGTGGTAAGAAAAGTAGCAAAAATACTAAAAAATGCCGTCGTAAATTTAAATTTACGGCGGTTTTTTCTTGTGTTTAAAATAATTTTGTTAACTTTGCAGAAATTATTATTACTGCAACAATATGAACAACGACGATAACCCTAACTACGAAAAGACGCAACGTACCATCCGTCCGCAGACCATGCAGAGGGAGGCTGTGCTTCAGCGTGAAGACCAGCCCATGCAGCAACAGCAGTTGCATCAGCAGGCTTCCGGCAAGGTATGTCCGTTTTGCGGAACCATTAACGAACCTGAAGCGATGTTCTGTTCTCAGTGTGGACAGCCTATCAATAAAGCAGCGTGTCCGCACTGTGGCGCTGAACTGGATCCCGATGCAGACTACTGCGAGGTTTGTCATCATTACATCAAGAAAGATGTCTGTTCCTTCTGCGGTGCCCGTTTGTCGGGCAACGAGGCTTATTGCCCTGAGTGCGGCAGCCCGCAGGGAGGTCTGGTGTGTCCTACTTGCCACTCGCTGAATGAGTTCGCCTTCTGTAAAAAGTGCGGTACGGCACTGACGGAAGAAGCCCGTATGCTGGTGAAGGAGTTGCAGCTGAATCCGGACTATCAGGAACTGGTAGAAATAGTTCAGGACTATTCAAAACTCGAAAATGCCTTGCCCTATAATTCTGAGCGTGACATTGTCCGCGAGCAAGCGAACATCAAACTGCGTGAACGAGTTCTGACTCTGTTGGCAAAGGACGAGGGTGTTGAGAATCCCGTCATTCCCAAGCTGGAGTCGAAGCGTATGACCAAGGAAGAGCTGGAAGAGCAAAAAGCAGCGAAAATCAAGATGCTTTCAGCTATTTTGGATAAGTTGGCCGTGCCAGTATTGGCCTCGCCAGCCAAGGCCCGCAACTATGCAATGGCCAGCAAACCTGTAGGCGTGCGTTTGGCATGGGTGTGCAACTATAAACACGCCATGCACAGCAGCCCCTGTGGCTGTGCCAAGCCTCAGTTGGGTGGTAAGTGGGTAGTGTTAGGCAAAAATAGTACAGACGAAATAAAAGACGACAAATAAATAATGGACCAAACCTATAGGACACCACAACAGGACGTGTCGACAACCATGCGTGTGTCGCCTGGTCAGTCTGGTGGCGATACAACCATACGCCCGGGCGATTCTTCGAAAAGAGTATCAGGCGGCGACGTGGAATTCCTACTAAAAGGCAGGATATACCAAAGCGTCAAATGCCTGAGTGATAATTCTGGTGAAGCTCAAGTGTTTCTGGTAAAAGGTGAAGAGGGTGAACGGGTATTGAAGATATACTATCCCAACTTTACCATCAAGAAAACCTTGATGCGCATAGTCCAGAATATCGGCATGGAGATGATTGTCAGAATTGACGATTATGGTAAGACCTATGTCGATGGGAAGAACCGTGACTACGAGCTGATGGAATATCTGCGTGGCGGTACGCTGAACCACTATGATCTGGATGGCGACTTCAATCAGTTCCGCCGTATTGCCCTGCAGGCGGCGGCAGCACTGACATACTGCCATAACAACAACATTATTCACAAAGACATTAAGCCTGGCAATTTCTTCTTCCGCGATACGAATCACAAAGAGTTGGTGCTGGGCGATTTTGGTATTTCCAGCGTCCTTGAAGGCGACGAAAAACTGCATCGTACCACTCAGGCGCGCACACCGGTTTATGCAGCGCCAGAAATGTATAATGATGTGATTGACGGAGAAGTGGAGATTACGCCTGCCGTGGATTTCTATTCACTGGGTATTACGTTGTTGACCCTTTGGCTGGGTGAGAATCCTTTGAACCTCAACGAGCGTGTGATGATGCGCAAGAAGAACGAAGGACGTCTGCCGCGCGTCAATGAGTTGCCTGACCGTGTCAAGATGATTATCCAGGGCTTGACGTCGGTCAATCCGCAGACACGCTGGGGGTATGACGAAGTGGAGCGCTGGTTCCTGGGCGAGGATGTGAAGATAGACTTGTCGTCTCCTATCTTAAAGTATCGCAGCTTTATCGTCGACCCGGAGCGCAACCTGGTGGCAGACAATATACACGAACTAATACCCCTGCTTGTTGACAACGAACGGCTGGCTATCAATTATCTCTACAATGGGCGTATAGCCGGATGGTTAGAGCAGTGCGGCAATGTGAAGCTGAGTTCGGTGGTGAAGGATATTGTGGTTAATCGTTACCCTGCTGACCAAAAGGCAGGCTTAATGGCTTCTGTATATGTGATGGAGCCCACCTATCCGTATAAGGATGTTCGTGGAAATCTCTGTGACGATGTCCATAGCGTTGCCATCTCTATACTAAGTTATCAGGAGGAGTATTCGTTAGTACTTACTAATCCGAACGATACCCTCTTCCTGTATTTGGAGTCACATTCAAAGGCTGATGTCAACCGGCTGCGGTCCTACTTCTCTCCAGAGAGTAAGATGGACAAGCGTATAGCTATCCTTAGACTGGCTTATGAAGCAGACCCGGATATTCCCTTCCTGGGAAAATATCCTTCCTCAAGCCTGTCGGAGATAGTGCATTCATTTGGGCATGAAGACTGCACCGAAGACGAATGGACCAGTCTCAGTGACGGACGTCTGCTGTCGTGGATGTATAGCCATGAGGACCACATGGCTTGCGAAGCACTTCGCATCATGACGGCAGGCAAGAAACCAACCCGTTCGCAGGGATACAAGGTGCTCTATAATGTTGACCGTGACGCAGCTTTTGATTTGCGCGACGCCAATACACCCTACAAGGTCGGAGAGGTGTTGTGCGAGGACTTGAAGAAGTGGCAGAATCTGACAGACCAAGAATTTGCTGCCCAGCTGGCAGACTATATGGATCCGGATGGCCGTTTCTTCTACTTTGCCCAGTTGCACGGCTGGTTTGAGCAGATTAGCCAGGCACGGGCCTGCTTTGACATGAAGAGTGAGGAGAACAAGGAACGGCTTGGTGCCTATGACATCCGCACGGCAGCATATCGCTTCTGCCGCATCTTGGGAGTCACACCGACCTATCTGCTGGATGACGGAACAGAATTGAAGTCAGGGTCTAATATTGATACACACATCTATCGTCCCCAGTTGCTTTCGGCCATGAAGCAAGGCTCTCTGAGCCAATGGATGGCCGTGTTCTATCATGAGGATCCTACTCGTGACTTCAGTGAGCCCTATAGCTATGAGCGAAAGCTGGAGGAGTGGATTATCAGCCTGGGGCAGGTAGATTCCAATCATAAGTATTTCAAGCGTTTCGGTACAGCGAAGGAAGAAACAGCCAAAAAATACAAGGAGGTCCGTATGGGCTATCATCGTGCCAAAGCCAAAGAGTCGCGTTGGCGTTATATCTTCTACGGCTTGTGTGCATTGTGGATTGTCTTGCTCCTCGTCTGCGGAGTCTCCGGGCGTGACTATTTGTTCCATCACTCGATGATGGCCATTGGAATCCCCGTTGGAGGAGTTACGGCCGTAATCGTAGGGTTGAGAGCATATTTCAGAGGGTATGGTTTTGTGATGTCCTGCCTGTGGGGATTGCTTGGTATGCTTTCTTCATGGATTCCCATCACCATACTGAAAACCATAGACCAGGCTAATCCCAGTTTGTTTGTTCCTACGGCCATTGTGATAACACTGGTCTATATGGCCATCTGCCATGTGACAGACTTCCGTAGTGACTCGAAGGGAGACAATCAGTTGATTAGCGAAGTGATGGAGGATGACATCAAGTCAACTCTGTTAGAGCCTTTGTACTATACTTTCAAGCAGAAGTCATTCAAGTTCAAGGGCTCGAAGTTCGGTATGCTTGATGATGTGACGAATCAGGTGCGTTCTATCAGTGGAGAGTCTGTATTACATTATATATTATGGAGTGTTATGGTGGGTATCCTTCTGATGGAGATGATAGTCTTCAGCCCGAAACTGCTGAACTATCCGAACCCCAATACTGAGAATGTACATGTAAGTCCAACAGAAGTTGTAGAACAAATACAAGAGGACGTAGAATAATTATGATATGTGAGCATTGCCATAAAGAAAACCGCTCAATAGCCAAGTTTTGTAAGTGGTGCGGACAGCCGCTCGTTTCGCAGAACGTGCTGGACCGGATGGTAGGACTTGACGATGTGAAGAAGCAACTGAAAACAGTTGTGGACACCTATACGTATCTGCATTCGAGAAAGGATGTCATGAATGTCCGTCTGAGTGTAAACGCCATTATCATTGGAGAGACAGGTACAGGTAAAACGGCACTGGCAGAGATTATACGTGACTATTTCTATCAGCACAAAATCATTGACAAGCCCAAGCTGACCATGGTGGATGCTGTTGACTACCAGCGATTTGTAGACAAATGGGATGATAACGTAAAGAAAGCCAGAGGGGGTATACTCTTCTTTGACAATGTACAAAAGCTATTGCCCGACCGCTATTCCAATCAGGTCAACCCTCTGGATAAACTTTTTGTCGAGATGGATAAATGGGACGAGAATCCCATTGTGATGATAGCGGGCCTTCCCAAAGGTCTGGACGATTTCCTGTCTGCCAACCCAGCTGCACAGAACCGTTTCAAGTACACCTTCCGTCTGCCGACTCCGGGGTATCAGGAACTTTGTGATATTTGTAAGCTGGAGCTTCGTACGAAATACGGTATCTCGGCCTACACACCTGAAGCAGAACATAAACTGCTGCGTTTCTTTCAGTATCAGCTAAAAATTAAAGACGAAACATTCGGTTTTGCGCATGTTGCCATCAAGACGGCAGAAGACATCTTTACCTCGTTCATCAGTCGCGGCGCTGAGGCTGTGATGGTGGAGGAGCAGGATATTCGCGGTTATGTACCAGAAGAACGCTCTCTTGACGATATACTGGGTGACCTTGACCGATATATCGGCATGGATGAGGTGAAGAAAGCCGTTCGTGAGATAGCCTTTTCCGTTCATAACAGTGTCCAGCGTGCCCAGCGTGGACTTGGCGATCAGGAGAAGGCAGGAATCCATATAGTGCTGACTGGTAATCCAGGTACGGGTAAGACGACGATAGCGCGGAAACTGGGAGAAATCCTGGAAGCCATAGGTTATCTGGACAGTGGTCACGTGGTAGAGGTGGACCGTTCCAAGATGGTCAGCCCGTATCAGGGCGAAACGCCTAAGGTGGTAGACCGTTTGTGCGACAAAGCAATGGGTGGCATCCTGTTTGTGGACGAAGCCTACACGCTGGCTCCTGTAAGCCAGGGTGGTGAGCGCGACCAGCAGGGCGCACAGGCGCTGGAACAGTTGATGAAGCGTATGGAGGACGACCGCGGCAAGTTTGTGGTGATAGCCGCCGGTTATCGTCAGGAGATGGATAACCTCTTCCGCATCAACCCCGGCGTGAGAAGCCGTTTCAGCTACTTCCTGAATATCGACGACTATACTCCCGACCAGCTATTTGCTATCATGCAGGTATTTGCAAAGGAGAAGAAATATGTATTTACTGCGGAAGCGGAGCAGTTGGCGCTCAAGATGATTACAGAGCTTTACAACTCGCGTGACAAGGATTTTGCCAATGGACGTACCATGCGTCAGTTGTTTGACAAAATCTGCTCTAAGCAGGCAGAACGTCTGCAGAAGGGTAATCTGGCTACGCTGACGAATGAGCAGATGATGTCCATAGATGTCGCCGACATACCCTATGAAGCTCCCAAGGCAGTCAGCTATACCGATTGTCTGTCCAAGCTCAACGGAATGGTGGGATTGGCCGGAGTCAAGAAGGAAATCTCCAACTTGGCAGCATTCCTCAATCTGCAGATTCGCCGGGGAGAAACCAATACATTCCAAGGCAAGCACTATGTCTTTACGGGTAATCCGGGAACAGGTAAGACGACGGTGGCCCGTATCATGGCCGACGTCTTCCGCACCTTGGGAATCCTTTCGCGAGGGCAGCTTGTTGAAGCCGACCGCAGCAAGCTTGTTGCAGGCTTCTCGGGCCAGACAGCTATCAAGACAAATCAGCTGATTGACTCAGCAATGGGTGGTGTCTTGTTTATTGACGAGGCCTATACGCTGAAGTCTAATGACGGCGACAGCTTTGGTGCCGAGGCTATTGACACGCTGTTGAAGCGATTGGAGGATGACCGCGGAAAGTTCATCTGTATCGTGGCTGGCTATACTGACCAGATGCACGACTTCATTGACACGAATCCGGGTCTGAAGAGCCGCTTTACACAGACCATACATTTCGACGACTACACTCCTGACGAACTGACCGAAATCTTCATCAACCTGGCTAAGGGTAAGAACTTCACCGTTGATGAGGAAACGAAAGGTGCCATTCACCGCCAATTCGAGCAGCTGTATCTTCGCAGGGACAAGAATTTCGGCAATGCCCGTGAGGCTCGCCGTATTTTCGACCAGGCCGTTGAGAAGCAAAGCCAGCGTCTGGTTGAAGCCATCAATAATCCAGACTTCAAGGAGGAGGATATGTATCGTATCACCACGGCTGACCTGCCGATGG
>AUXO010733388.1_pt1 | contig 10499 bp, 9 predicted proteins | sample 768731 | NCBI WGS metagenome assembly AUXO01 (sample SAMN02715735, study PRJNA202380) | gut metagenome | biome: sheep rumen | host: Ovis aries | place: New Zealand: Palmerston North
ACGGCCATCTGGCCCTTGGAGAAGTAGTTGGAGACAAATTCAGCGGTCTGTCGCCAGGCCACCACGTCGATGAAATCCGCCAGCCGTTCGCCGGTCTCCTTGTTGGCATAGTCCCGATTTACCGCTAAGGTGAAGGTGATGACGGGAGCGCCGGACTGCGTTCGACGGAGCTCCGGGTCGCGGGTGAGGCGGCCCATAAGAACAGTTTGATTCAGCATAAATAGTTCCTCCTCATTTTTATGGCAGCCTGCCATAGCAGACAAGATGCTCTTGCCAGTAGGGGCTGTTCAGATCAGCAAATGATATCGGGTCTCCACAGTGGATCATTCGGTGTTCGCCCACATAGATGCCGATGTGTGTAAAACCGGGTTCGTCATAAGTTCTCTCAAAAAAAACCAAATCCCCGGGATGCGGTGTTGAAGTCGGCGTACAGAGCTGATAAATCCCCGTCACGTTTCGTCGTCCAATGTTGCCCCAAACCGGCTGTCCGTTAACAATAGTATGATTGATTACCCATGATACGAAACCCGAGCAATCGAAGGAAGTCTGCGGTGTACTGCCGCCCCATACATAAGGGTATCCAAGATATTTCCGGGCCTCTTTCATCATGGCAGCAAAAACTTCATCCTCTAAAGCTTCCGTGGGAATAGCATAATCCATATAGCTGCCAGCGCCATATCTGCCAACATATTCGCTGTTCGGGAACAAATCTGGACGACAGCCGAGGCTGGCCATGTAAACGGAGTAGTGGGAAAGCTGGCTTTCGCTCAGCATATAAATCGGAAGCCGTGAGAGGTTGACGTTTTCAAGAGTTACAGTACAGATTTTTCGAGTGGGCGATGTTTTCGGCGGGGAATCATCCGATGCATGTAGATTATTCTGGGATTGTGGCTGTGGCGGGTCAGGCTCTGTTGGATTGGATGGATCGGGATTGTCAGTCTCCACGGGCTCCTCCTCCACTTTCTCCGTCAGCTTGTACTGTCGGTTAAAAATCTGTTCCAGCGTGGGCAGCACGTCCTCAATTGTCCAAGTGCCTTCGTGGATGGAAGAGACGATGGAAATCAACACATATGGATCATGCCCAATTTTATCCAGGACGTAGTGGTATGCATCGTAATCATGATCTTGTTCATAGCTGTCGATCTGCGCTTGTAGATCGGCCTCCATTTGGCAGTAGGCTGCTTCCGCCGCAAGAATATCAGCTTCGTCTGCTGCATATGCGCCAAGCTCAGCCGCACCACCGGCTCCGCAACCAGCTATGCCGCCGCAGGATGCAAGCGCTGTCATGAGCACCGCAATGGTTCCGCCAAGCGCCAAAAAGAGCGCGGCGGTTTTTCCGGCTTTTCGTGAGAGGCTTTTCACGGTATATGCCGCAGCGTTTTTCACGTTTTTGGCCGCGACCTGGACATAGCCTAACGGCCCGCTTATGATCTGGCCGGTTCTCGCCATATAGCGCATATATCCCTGCTTGATTTTGCGTCGCTGCAAACGCCTGGAAAGCGGATTTGAGCCAAGGTTCGGGCTTTTGTTATGAAAAAAGCTTACCTTGTGTTTTGGGGTCGTGCTTTGAGTACGTCGCTTTAGCCGTTTGGTATGGACGTACTTCACGCCTGTTTCCCCGGCTGCTTCTGTGCTGTGGAAAGCAGCGACACCGGAGTTGTCGCTGTCATATTCCCGGAGCTTATCCTGGACCTTGTTCCGGGTAAACCGCGCCGGAGCTGCGGTTGCATTGAAAACAAGCCTTGCGGGGTGCTTTGCCTGGGCAAATCGAAGCCGCGTTGTAGTGACGCCGTTGGCAGCATCATAATACCGACGCTTTGTGACTTTACCGGAAAGCGGAGCCGCCTCCATGCCCTGGGCGGAAGCGCCGGTTTTCTGCTTTCCGAGCTGACCCGGAACCGTCATTTGGCTCTGAGCTCGCCCATGCTGGGCAACTGCGTCCTGATGCTGCGCCCCTGCTGACTTATCAGAGGAACGCAGCAGCTCCGCGCTGCTGCGCTGCTGCAGCCGCTTTTTGCGTCCATTTTTTATCACAGCCGGATCGTCGGCTGCGAAACGCAGCTCCGTGTTGGAATTCTTTTGCAGCCGCTGGCTCATGACGCCGCCTCCCCAAATTTGGTTGTCAGGAGACGGTAAAGCTCATTGTCCTTCGGGAAGCGATCCCGGAAGGGAATGATCGTGGGGCCGTATTTTATCAGGCCTTCGCCCGGGCCGCTCTGCGTCACATAGGACAGCTGATACGCGGAGATATTGAGCTTTTTCGCCAGGATTTCTCTGTCACCGCCTGCCTGGTTCAGCAGATAGATAAAATCGCTGTTCTCAAAGATGTTCTCAATTTCGGGACTGAGCAGCAAATCTTTGACGTTCTGGGTGATCCCGGTGGGCATCCCGCCCCATTTCCGGAAGCGCTTCCAGATTTCCACGCTGTAGCCTGCGGTCTGCGGGTCCTTCAGGAGCAGATGGAACTCATCAAAATAGACGCGGGTGGTTTTCTTCTCGCTCCGGTTGCGGGAGACACGGTTCCAGATCTGATCCTCGAACACCAGCATACCGAGCTTTTTCAGCTGCTTGCCCAGTTGCTTAATATCATAGCAGACGATCCGGTTATTGGTGTCCACATTGGTTCTGTGGTTGAAAACGTTCAGAGATCCGTGGACGTAGATTTCAAGGGCTGTTGCAACGTACTGTCCCTCCGGCTCCTCCTGCTCCCGCAGTCTGTTGTATAGGTCCTCCAAAATGGGTACATTTTCCGGGGTCGGATCGTTGAGATATTTCTGATAGATCTGCCGGGCGCACCGATCAATGACGGTGATCTCAACCGGCAGCAGGCCCTCCCGGCGTCCGATAATCAGCTCACACAGGGACAGTATAAACTGCACCTTAAAGCTGACAGGGCTTTCGCCATCGACGCCATAGTTGAGGTTAATGTCCAGCGGATTGATGTAATCATTCGAGGTAGCAGATACGCAAACCACCTGGCCGCCGAAATGGAGCACCAGCGGAGCATACTCCGACTCAGGATCGCAGATGATTACGTCATCGTCCCGGCATACGAGGATCGCGTTTGAAATCTCCCGTTTGGCTGAGAAGGATTTACCGGAGCCGGGGACGCCGAGGATCAGCCCATTGGGGTTCAGGAGCTGTTTCCGATCCGCCATAATCAGATTGTTGCTCATGGCGTTCAGGCCGTAGTACAGGGCCTCCGGGCCGGTCTGAAAGAGCTCCTGTGTGGTGAATGGGATGAAAATTGCCGTAGCCGATGTGGTGAGGCCCCTGGTAATATGGACTTGATTGTGTGCAAGGGGGAGGCAGCTGAGCATGCCTTCCTCCTGCTGAAAATCCAGGTTCATGAGCGCACAGTTGTTTCGCTGGGCGATACCGGAGGCTTGCATGACGGCGTTTTTGAGAGCCTTTTTGCTTTCGGCTATGCTGATCAGAATGAACGTCACCAGGAAGAAGCGCTCGTTCTTTCGTTGCAGCGAGGAAAGAAGCTCCTGGGCCTCCTGCCCGTAGGTGTTCAGGTCTGAGGGAATAATGTCCATATCATAACCGGCACGGACGGCCTTCTTCTGCTCGTCGATCTTGCTCTTTTCCAGATCGGTCAGCTTTCGCTTCACATCCTTGATGGCCTTCGTTCGATCAATTGCCTGGACGTGGAAGCTGATGATGAGATTGTTTTTAATATCGAGGAACTGCGTCAAAACGCGATCCTCCAGCTCCGTGGCAAGAACTTGAAGGAAGGATGCCTGACAGTATTTCTTCCCCATGCGGAACATTCTCCCGGTGCGGAACTCGAAGGAGCTCGGCGCAATGTAGTCCTTGGTGGAAAGGCCGGAGGGAGCCAGCCAATCCCAGGAAAACCAGAAGGGACGCATGGTGTCCATGTTCATCATGCGGTACATGACCTCCAGATACTCGGCCCCGGTAAGCGCTCTGGCATTGACGCCAAGCTTCTTGAAATTATTGCAGATGTCGATTTCAATCCCGTTGAGGCGGGATTTCGCTTCATCCAGCGTCGCCTCCTCGACGCTGAAGGTCAGGTATTTCACGCGGGAGAGGCCGTTGTTGCCCTTGGCTCCTTGCTCCCGCAGCATTTTCGTGTACTCGGCACGGATATGGTCAAATCTATCTCCCGCAGCTGGAATGTCTATGGTGGCGGCGATCTGCTCCTCCGATGTATTCAGGTTCACAAAGGAGAACTGAAAATGGACAGACGGGTCAAAGTAGTCCAGGAACTTGCACCATTTCTCGAAGATTGTTTCCTTATCATCGTCGTCTGCAAGCTGATAGGTAATGTCGTCAAATTGAATCGTTTTGGCCCAGAGACGTTCAGTTACATGACAGATTCCGTCCGGATACATCCTGATATACGGAATGGTGTCCTGGGCGCTCATGCCGTTTTGCTCGGCCTTTCTGGCGCGTTCAATCGCGGCCTTGATCGCATTCTTTTCAGCCCGGGTGAGCTTTCTTTTGGGCTTTGCTGCTTCGGGGACTTTCTTTTTGGGCTTTCGCCGGAACAGATTGAACAATTCGCCTCACCTCCTTGTTTAATTCTTCCTGCCTGCGCAGGGTGTCATAAAAGTTTCTCGTTTGATACGGGCGCACCTTTGGGCGTTTGAAGCAAACGCGGTATATTTGTGCCAGAACCTTCTCCAAGGGCTGCCCGTTTTTCTCGTAAAGGCCAAACAGCATGGCGGGGATCAGCGTCAGCATCATGCACATCAGCGCATTGCTGGAGCCTATGGGGCCTCTCAGCAGGAAAAACAGTGGAATAGCGATCAGCGCACCGCCGCCAAAGCAAAGCAGTTGCCGTTTGGTTAGGTTCATCAGAACCTTGCTTTTGACTTTACTCAAGTCTTTCGGGACCGGAACATAGGGCATAACGGGAACCTCCTTTAGTGGGCATTGAATACGCTCTTGGAAAGGCTGCTTGTCTTAAACAGCACGAAGCATAGCAGCACAGAGTAGCCCAGGCAAGACAGCAGCCCGGCCATCAAATCGTCTGTGAAGGAAATCCCTCGGATCAGCGTGTAGTAGATTCCAACGCAAACGATAATCATGACGGCCTGAAAGGCCAGTGCCAATAGAGAACGCAAGTAGTTCTGCCCCATGCTGCCCCATGACCTGTTTAGCATGGTAGCCATCGGGATCGGGGCTACGGATGTGACGAGGTAAATCTCGATCATTCTGCCGTAGATCACGACCAGGATGATAATGGAGATCACCTTTCCTGCAAAATTTAAGAGCACGCTTTCGATCCAAATTCCCAAAAGCTCACCGACGCCCATTGACCGCAGAAGTGTTTCCAATTCCGACGTGTCCGGTCCCAGGCTGCCGCTTGCGCCTATCAGGCCGGAGGCGGTTCGTACAACAGATTGGGCCGCCTCGAAAATCCCCATCACAATCGTCCAGGTGTTCGTTACGATCAGGATTGCCGCGGCGGCCCGGAAGGCCCATTTGAAGAAGGACCATGTTTCTATATCCTGCATATTGTTTTTCTCTGTAATCATCTGGATCAACTCCAGCGTCATGACGAAGGCCAGGATAGAGCCCGCAATCGGCAGGATCACAGTATCTGACAGCGTTTTAATCATGTTGTAAATGTCGCGGTTCCAGCCTTGCGGTGTTTGTCCGATTTGTACCGAAATATTCGATACTTGATCGTTGGTCGCGTCAAAAATCCCTGTGATGTTCGATTTGATCCCAGGGATCATCATGTCCTGCACCCATTCCGTCAGCGCGTCACCTATCCAGCTCATTGACTCACCTCCTTGTTTGTCAGCCCGGCCTTGTCACGGCGGAAACCAAGCATGGCCGGGCTGACGTTCATATTCTCACGAAAACAGTCCTGCGAGCTGCGGCACCAGGACAAGGCCGATGAAAGCGACACCGCCACCGGCGACCAACTGCTTGATGCCCTGGCTCTTGGCTCCGGGATTGTCGTTGCCGTATCCCTCCATGAGATTAACGCCGCCCCAAACAGCCAGAGCCGCGCCAAGGGCGATCACGATCTTAGAGAGCACATCAACTGCGCTTGCAAAAAAACCCATAGTTTTATTCCTCCATATTTTCGGTGTTTACTCCGGCCAGATCGACAGTCACAACCTGATAGGCGTCGTTCAACCGGAGCTTTGGTTTGTGATTCAAATAGGCCTCCACGTCGAAGGCGTTGCGCTTGTCCGCGTCGGCGGTGAGGCCGTACAGCGGATGCTTGGTGTAGTTGTACTTGCGGGAATAAAAAGGCCTGACGCCGCTAAGCTGGTAAACACAGTGACTTCGAGGCATAACCGCAAGCTCGTCACGGGACATGAGCTCACGCCCAAGTTTTTGGTAATTCAGGCTGTGAGAGACTTCCTTGCCTCGATTTTCACCGGTGTTATAGGTGTCTATGGTCGCTTTTCCAAGCATCTCCGATAATTCTTTGGTGGTGCTTCCTTCGTTTCCACCAAGGAAAAGAAAGCTGTCCATATTTCCAATGATGGTGTCAGCTGTTTCCTTGTATCTGGATTTAAGCTGAGAAAGCGCCTGATAGATCAGCATAAGAGATATTTCCCGACTTCGGATGATGGACACTATCGTATCCAACTCGGGGATTTTCCCTATGTTTGCAGCCTCGTCTACAAGGCATCGAACGTGAACAGGGAGCCTCCCGCCGTAAACCTTATAGGCCCTCTCGCACAACAAGTCAAAGAGCTGCGTGAAGAAAATGGAAATAATAAAATTCAGCGACTTGTCTGTTTCCGGCATGATAATGAACAGTGCGGTTTTGCGATCTCCCAGCGTCTCAATGCCAAGCTCATCGTACTCGGTCAGGTCACGAACCTCCTGTATGTTGAAAACGGATAGCCGCGCCGCAGCAGAGATCAAAATTGACTTCGCTGTTTTCCCGGCAGCAAGCTTGTATTCTTTATACAGGCGGACTGCGAAATGGTTCGGGTTTTTTTCTTCCAGCTCCATGAACAGAAGATCAACCCGATTCATAAATAATTCGTCGTCCTCGCGGACTTCCATGCTGTTGAGCATATCGACCAAGGTGGTCATATTCTGCTCATCTTCCGGGGCCTCGTAATGAATATATCCGATCAGTGCCAGATACAAGAGCTTCTCGGCTTTTGTCCAGAATTCGTCACCTCCGGTTTTTGTCGGATCACTTGTGTTTGCAATCAGAACGTCAACGAACTTCAAAATATCTTTCTCACTGTGAATATAACGAAATGGGTTGTAACGGTTTGACTTTTTTGTGTCGATGAGGTTAAGAATTCTGATAACGTATCCGTTCTTTTGCAAAGCTCTACCAACGTCTACCACCACGTCACCTTTCGGGTCTGTGACCACGAACGAACAGGGGTACTTTTTAGATGCACACTGAAGCAAATTGGGCTTGATGCAAAACCGCGTCTTGCCGGAGCCGGAGCCGCCAACTACCAGAACGTTCTTATTTCGTCCTGTAGCCGGGTCCTTTGGCCTGGAATTCATGGTGAGCTGTTCCGTCTGCGTGAGGATGATGTTGTTGGCCGGGTCAGGGTCCTTGAATGGGGCTATATCCTTGGCCGTGCCCCATCTGGCGGAGCCATGTTCCACGTTGTGCCGGAACTTTTTGGCGTTTTTGTGCTTGATCGAGACGGCCAGCGCAAACAGGCCTCCGGCGATCAGCCCAACCAGGAGATCAACAGGATGCAGGCTGGGGAGCCAGCTCTGGAATGCTGCGGAAAGGCCGTCTGAGATATGCAGAACCTTCTCCGGGAACGTGGAGCCGGGGGCGAGCCGCACCGCCTCTGACAGTTTCGTGCAAAACAGCCCTGCCAGGACATACGGAACCGTCAGGATCAGGCGTTTCTTGACGGCTGCGTTCATCGTACCGGCTCCGGGCGGGAGCTGCGTTCATGGGCTGTGGACCTGGGCTTCAGCTGAGATAGCTTCTGTCGCAGCGACGGGCGGGATGCCTTCCGGGCCTCCTTGGAAGTGTACTCTTTGAAGGCTGCCGTCAGAGCGTCTGCGTCCTGGCCCTTGAAAAACACCATGTAGGTTCTCTCGCCTTTGACCTTGTACGGCGCAAAGTCCACGCCGTATTTCCGGGCCACCCGGTTGAAGTCCCCGATGTTTTTGTCGTTGACCTCAATGCTTTGCAGTCCCTTATTCTGCCGGGCCAGCTGCTTCACCGTCTGCTTCCCGTGATGCTCCACGTTCTTGTAGGCGTCAAGTTCTTTCTTGACCGCACCGGGAGCTTTGAGTGGAAGCGCTGCAAGCTTCAGAGCTCCCATCGCGGCCTTGATTGCAAGCTTCAACGCCTTCGGCGTAAGCCGGGCAGCGCCGCGGATTACAACAACGACACTGTTTTTTCCCTCTCGGGCAATTTCTTCTTCAATTTCCTGCACTGGTCAATCCTCCTTTCTTTCACAGTAAACTACATATCGGTATTTCCCGCCGCTGCCATAGGGGTGACAGGTAACGAGAGTTAATAAATCCCGGCCTTCCTGGATCAGCAGCTGCTCGGCCTGCCAGGGTTGGATCACCTTAATTTCGACCACGGTGTAATGCAGCTCCTCCCAGAGATTTGTCAGGATGACTTGATCTCCGAGCTCCAGGAGCTCAATGTGGCGGAAATGCAGCGCACCTTTCCAGCCTCGGTGTCCGGCCAGGACACAGTTTGTATTGACGCCGCCGATGGGCATTGAGGAGATGGAGAGCTGGGCAGCGCCGCGGCTCAGATGGTCCATGGATGCGCCGAGGAAAACGGGTTCCTCAAACTCCATCTTGGGGATCGTCAGCACGCCAACCGGCGAGTCGGCGTCAAAGCCGAACTCCGACAGATCAATGACGGAGGCGGAGTAGCACCAGGGATCAGCAAGGCCCGCTTGCCGATCCTCATAGATCTGCTCGTTATACGCCTCCATGGCGGCCAACAGTTCTGGGAATGGCCGCTCCTGATCCAGCGCGGGATCATCTTGGTTGGTATCGTTCGGCTCATAAGAGAGTCCAGAGCGATATCCGGGGCGGTGTCCGGTTGAGCTTTGCTGTAAAAACGCAGCGACCTCAGAGCACGCCTGATTCTGCTGCTCGATCCGGTTGATGGTCGGCGTCAACGCGATCCAGACGCCGATCCCAAGCAAAACCGCAGCCAGGAGAATCAAGAGCCAAAAGCTGGGTTTACGTTTCGTCATGGGGTGCTTCCTCCGTTTCTGCCGTTGCTGCTTCCGTTTTCCGCTTTTTGCGGCGCAGCAGGAGCAAAACAATCAGTACCGCCGCAATGACCAAGGCTCCGCCCCCGCCAATCAGCAGGCCGGTGATGTACTGGGCCTCCCAGGTGGATTTCATGGGTTCCGGCTGCTCCTCCGCTGCTTGCTCGATAATCTCCTCCGCTGCCTCATACGGGATTCGGCTGCCGCGTACCAGCAGCCGGTGGGAGTTGACGCCGAATGGGGTACAGGTTACAAGCGTACATAAGTCCTCGCCGGAAACCGGCTCCAGCAGAGTGGTTTCATGGGGCAGCACGGTGTTGATCTCGATCACCTGATAGGCCAAGGTTTCGCCCAGGACGCGCAGAAGGAAAACGTCACCAATTTCCAACTGATCAATGTCTGAGAACAGCTTTTTCCCGGCTACACCGGAATGGCCGGTGAGAATGGTATGGGTCCCAAGGCCCCCCACCGGGAGGCTGGAGCCGATCAGATGCCCGACGCCTTCCTCCAGCACCGTCTCGCCGGTGCCGTGGTAGATAGGGAGATCCACGCCGATCTTATCAATCTGCACATAGCCCATGATCCCGGAGCCGGAGAGGTTCAGCAGCTCATTGTAGTCCACGGAGGCCGCTGCGACGCCTTCCCGGTTAAACTGGATGGGAGCCAGGGAGGCATTGTAGGCTTCTGCTGCGGCTCTGGCGTCTTGCAGCGCCGTATCGTCCATGCCTTGCAGCTCCGCCTCATACTCTGTGCGGATCGTAGACTGATACTTGTTGTTGACGTAGTTGGAGATCATGGGGTACAGGACGATCAGCACCGCGATCAGCAGCAGCAGTAACGCCGCAAAAATCATGATTACTCGTTTCATGCAGCCTCCATAGAAGGGGCGGCCCCGAAGGGCCGCCCGGTGATGATGTGTTGTTTACTTATCCTCGGACTTGCGCTTGCGGAAGGCCAGGAACAGGATGCCGCAGGCGGCAGCGACGAAGGCCAGGCCGATGGGGCCGTACATCCAGACGCCGTTGTCGCCGGTCTTGGGCAGCTCGGGGCCGCGGGTGTTGATAACGGTCAGGGGGACAATGGCGTTGACGCTGCCGTTGTCGGCCTTCATGTTGACGGCCTTGCCGTCCACGGTTGCGGAGGCAGTCAGCAGATTGTGCGCCAGCTCCTTGTAGCCCTCAAAGGTCACATAGCGGGGATCGTTCTGGACCAGGCCCAGCACGTCGGAGGCGTAGATGCCGCAGGGCCGGGAGGCGTCATCGGCGGCGGTGATGACCACGGTGATGTTGTCCCGCAGCAGAGTGTAGCCGTTGTCGGTCT
>AUXO015435259.1_pt1 | contig 10499 bp, 7 predicted proteins | sample 768731 | NCBI WGS metagenome assembly AUXO01 (sample SAMN02715735, study PRJNA202380) | gut metagenome | biome: sheep rumen | host: Ovis aries | place: New Zealand: Palmerston North
TCTGCATTATCATTCTTAGCTGTACCAGTACCATGAGCATTGATATAGCCAATTTCATTCTTTTCTACACCAGAAGTCTTAAGTGCCCAGTTAATTGCATTCATCTGACCCTCACCATCTTCTCTTGGAGCAGTGATGTGGTGTGCATCAGAGGATACACCAGAGCCTAAAACCTCACAATACATATGAGCTCCTCTAGCCTTTGCATGCTCATAGGATTCAACGATAACTGCACCAGATCCTTCACCTAAGGTGATACCTGAGCACTTATTGAATGGAGAGCATGGATTAGAATCTAGGGCATGTAATGCTAAGAATCCTGCATATGGAACAGATGCGAATGCATCAGAACCACCAGCAATTACAACATCTGCCTTTCCAGCACGAATTAAATCACATGCATAAGCAATAGAAATTGTACCAGCTGCACATGCGTTAGCAATGTTTGTTACAACACCACCTGCATGAATATAATGTGCAACGTTTGCTGCGATTGCAGAAATAGGCATTTTTACAATGTCCTCTGTAACCTTATCATTTCTATAATAGTGATCAATAGATACAGCTCCACCAACACAGCTACCAAAGATTACAGATACACGAGTATTATCGTTAAAATCTCCAAGCTTTGCATCTTCTAAAGCCTCCATAACAGCCTTAATAGCAAGCTTAGATGAACGGTCCATATTCTTTGTACCCTTAATTTCATCTAAGGTATCGCAGGATACCTCTGCTGCAAGTGTTGCGTAGCAATCCTTTGTATCTACTGTAGTCGTATTTTTAATACCTGTAACAGATGCTAAAGCATTTGTCCAAGCCTCATTTACATTATTTCCAATTGCGTTAATTGTACCTAAACCAGTAACAACGCAACGATTTTTATTTTCTGTCATATTATAATTCTCCTTCTAGTAAAGTCCGCTTTACACGCGCGTGCAAAATTAATGACAACCCGAAAAAACGGGTTGTCTATTTGCAAATAATACTTCTTACTGATGACTTGCAACGTATGCTGCAATTGTATCGATGGATAAGAAGTTAGTCTTGTCAACACCATTCATGGATACACCGAAAGTCTCATCTACGAAAGAGATAATTTCGATAGAGTCGATGGAATCAAGACCAATTCCCTCACCGAATAAAGGAGTATCAAACTGTAATTCGTCTTTATCAACACCTAATTCGTCAACAATAAAATCCTTTAACTGCTGCTTAATTTCTTCCATAATAATTCTCCTAATAGATATTTTTTGATTGGTTTTTATATAACCTATCGTATATTATATTATTATTTTAAAACTTGTCAAGCAAACGTTACATTTTTGGTTACATTGTGTATTAAAAAGTGTTTTCAATAACTTCGGTATTTAAAAAACACCCATAAAGGGTGTCTATTCATCTAGTTTTTTTACAATGCTTCGATTAAGCTTTAGCTCATATCTTTCAATCTTATCAAAGATTTGACTAATATAGGTTCTATTGATCTTATCACATTGCTCATCAATATTACGGATAGCCTTAGAAATGTTTTCTGTATTCTTTGTAATTTCAACAATAGCCTTTTCTAAGGACTCAAGAGGCTTATCTAAATATGTCTTTTTAATATCCTCAAATTCCTCTAAAAGCTTAAGCTTAGCTTGTAGCTTAAGTTCTTCTCCTTCCTTATGTAAAATAAGCTCCTGGAATCTTACAGTTAGGGATGTAATCATATTTAAGAATGTCATTAAATATGCAGGACGTACAACATACATATCCTCATATTCTCTTACCTTAAATATAGGTAAGATATTGGGCTTATCCATTTCCAAATTCGAAACTAATACAGCATATTTACAATTCTTCTTTTCTCTATTCTTATCTAATTGCTTATAATAATCCGCATTGGATTTTTTATTGATAGAATCCGGATTTTCATCCTTCATATCTAAGCAAACAGAAGCGAGTAGTGGTTCCTCATGAGAATTATTCGCATATACCTTAAATATATAATCTGCCTTAGATCCCTTAGCCTCATCCTCTTCTCTTATGGTCTTATTATCCTTAGTCCAAGTACAATTAAATAATCCATTTTGCATATATGAGGTAACCTCATTATCACACCAAGCCTCTAAATCCTCACCTGTTTGTTTAACATTCATTGAAGCTTTAGCTCTTTGAAGATGATTAATAGTATCCTCTTTTTCTTTAAGCTTTTCCTCATATTCATCCTTTTGCTTATTTAATTCCTTATTCTTTTCAAGCTCAAAGGATAATTCCTTATTCTTAATTATGTTATCCTTTTTCTCTAATTCAACCATTTGCTTAGACTCAAGGTCTTTAATCTTCTTGATATAATCATTTTCTAGTTCAAGCTTAACTGCTTTAATTTTAGAATCTAATTCATTGGATAATAAATTATACTTTTGCTCAAGAGTATGATATTTCTCGTTTTCTTCCTTCTTTATTCTTTCCTTTTCGGTATCATTTTGACTCTTTAATAAATCAATTTCAGACTTTCTTTCCTGTGCAATAGAATCTAGCCTTTGGGTAAGCTTTGCTATTTCATCCCTATATTTATCAATAACACTTTGTTCCTTTTCCTTTAAATCTCTCTTGTGCTTTTCTTCATTTAAATCTATTGTTTTTCTTAATTCCTGAAGCTTAAGCTCATTTTCTGCATTAATTGCCTTCTTAACATCATTGAGCTTAGCTTCATAGACCTTATCCTTACCGGATTCAATAATTAAATCTAAATAGGAAGTATCTACAGATTCTATTTCCTTTAAATCAATAATATCACCTATAGAAGCATTCTCCTTAAGCTCTAGTACTGTCTTATCCTTTACAATTACACTAACCTTTTTCATATTATTCCATCTCTTTTTCTATAGTATTCTTTGTATTTATTTTATCAAATTTTCTGTGGAAAAAAAAGGTGTCCACCAAAGGTGGGCACCAATTATCCAATATGATAAATATGGGTTTCAACATCCATATGATAAAGTTTTTCAATTGCTTCCTTGTAGGATTTTAATTGTCCCTTGTATATATCCTCCCAATCAACCTCTCCTTGGTGTCCCTCAGGCTCATAATTGGTTTTATAATCAATAATATATACCTTATTATCCTTAACATATAATAGGTCAATTAAACCATAAATAATATCCTTATCCTCCATATAGGAGAATGGATATTCTGGATGTAATTCATCCGCAGATTTTAAAATGCTTATAATATCACTAGGATATTTATCCATATATTGCTTGTAGCCACCCTTAGTAAATAGGGTATCATAAATACCCTCAAGCATTAAATATAAATCTCTTCCACCTAGATTATTTTTATCTAGTGTAGCAAGAATTAAATCCTTCTTTTCATATGTGAAATTACTTCTTACAAGTAATTCCATCATATTATGAATTAAGGTACCCTTAATAGTTGCAGGAATAGGATTCTTATTTGGAATCTCTTGATCCTTGATTACCTCAATATCTAAATGATCATCACTAGGACGCTTAATATTATAAGTAGGTGTATCATTAAATGTAATATTAGACTCTAAATAAATAGATTCCTTATTGCTTGTAATAGATGATGGGATATCCTCTTCTATGAATTGCTCATGGCTTCCAAGCTCACTCCAAAGCTTAGTATTCTTTGGAATAAATAGGAAATTCATAGCGCGGGTTGCGGCTACATATTTTAATCTTAGCTCTTCCTCTTCCTCTAATCTATTTTCTATTTCCTCATATTCCTTATAATTTTTAGTCTCAATAGAATATGTTACACCATTTCCTAAATCATTTCTTGCACATCTTATAATATAGGATTTTCCATTAATATAGTCCTGATATACGGTTGGTGCCATAGGTCTTTTTGTAGATTCTATTAAAATAACTACTGGTGCCTCAAGGCCCTTTACCTTATGAATATTTGCCAGGTGAATTGCGTTAGGCTCTTCCTTTAGGTAAGGGACTCTATCAATTACCTTTAAAATAAAATCACTTAAGAAGCTTGATGCAATAATATAATCAGAAATATTACCCTGGCTATATTCTTTCTTTAGTGTTTCTAATACAAAATAAACATATTCCATGTTTTCCTTAGAAACATATAAGAATAGCTTTAGCTTATTAATAATTTCTTGATACAAGGATACAGGATTAAATTTATATTTATTAATTCTTAATTCCTCAATTAAATCAAATAAATTACTTTTAATCTCTCCCTTTAAATCTAAATCCTTAAGCTTGAATAATGGAGAAGCCAAAAGATTTAATTTATATTCTATGGTCTCATAGGATATATATGCATAAACAGCATAAATCGATTCTAAGGCTTCATTTCCCTTAATAAAGAATTTACCCTCAACAAATACAGGAATTCCCTCTTCCTTTAATTTATCAATAACTCTTTGATGATTTGTTGTAGTTCTAGTTATAAGCATAATATCCTTATATTCAATATTAGATAGATTCCCTTTAACTACCTTCTTATATTTAGAATCCTTATCTACTAAAACTTTTATTACGTTTGCATAATCCGAGTAAGAATAAATTCCTGTAGTAATATCTTTGGAATCATAATCACTCTTTTCTGGAATATGATAAAAGAATGGTAAAACACGCTCAAAGGTATCATTGAAGTATTTACATAATAGATTTGTAGATCTAAAGTTATTCGATAGTATTGCCAAAGAATTATCCTCATCCTCAAGGCTAAACATTTCCTTTGTATCATTATATGCCATAATATCAGCACCCTTAAAGCGGTAAATGGATTGCTTAGGGTCACCAACAATAAATAGTGAGCCTGGTATTGGCTTTGCCTCATGCTTAGACTTGGCAGGGACGCTTGATGATAATAGCATGAATACTTCTGTTTGAATTGGGGACGTATCCTGAGATTCATCTAACAAGAAAACAGAATGTCTATTACGGATATGCTTAATTAGTGGCATATCCTTATTTTCCATATCCTCAAGTAGCATTTCCTTAAAGCATAATAAATATTCTGTAAATGATAGCTTTCCTTCGCCTCTAAGCTTTAAACGAATCTCTTTAGCTGCAGCGATTAAAAAGTCCATAGAATATTGATATATGATTTCACATAAATCCTTAGTGAAGGAATAGGCTATAGAATCCTCTTCCTTAATTTTTTTCTCATCTACCGCATATACTTTATTTTTCTTCATAAAGTAATAAGGTATAAATTTAAATTCTGGATCACTTTCAAATCTTAATGGGGATACATTCCTAATAAAATATTTTAGATTTCCAATATCTTTAATTGTAAAATCCGTTTTATTTTTATATATACCCATGAATTTTCTATAGGCCTCATTCACCTTAGAATCATTTACTAAATCATTCTCATGCGTCTTTATATAATTAATATCATCTAGGATATCCTCCTGATACTGATTCTTTAAATTATAGAAGGCTTGTTCTAATGTGATGCTTGGGCTTACAAATTCAATATCTAAGGCTAAGGATTCCATAATCTCCATAATAGATTTTGCAAATACATCCCCAGGATTTTTATGTAATCTTATAAAGCAATCTAGCTTATTTGATAAATCCGTATAAGGTGCCTTTCTATCCGAGATAGCCTTATATTCCTTTTTATAAATGGATGGGAATTCCACCTCATCTACTACACTTGCAGAAGATGGCACCTTTGCCTCAAGTGGGTGCTCAGAAATAATTAGATTACAGAAGGCATCAATTGTACCTGCAAAGGATTGATTGATGTTTTCTAATGCCTTTTTACATCTACTTCTTGATAAATCTGTAGGCTCCTTTAGATGAGTTGTTGTATCCTTTATCCACTCATCCCTAGTCATTTCTGATCTTTCTCTTAGCTTTTCTTCAAATTTAGCTAAAAAGTGGGTTGCAGCATTCTTTGTAAAGGTAATTGCACAAATCTTAGAAATAATATCATCCTTTTCCTCTACTAGGGCTACCATTCGGTCAACTAATATCGTAGTTTTACCAGAGCCAGCTCCAGCTAATACAAAGATATTCGAATCTAAATGATTAATGATATATTCTCTATATTCCTTATCACTCATAGAATCACCTCTTTACTGCCTTTAGTAAGGATATTAGCTTAAGATATTTATCCTGGTAATCATAATCCTTGTTTTCACAATGTAGGTTTAAGGATAATATCTTATTCTTAAATTCATCTAGCTCTTGATACAAATAGGCTTTATTTTCTATAGTATTATCAATATAATTGACCTCTACATAAGGATATCTATATTCAATACGAGAGATTTGAATACCTCTTTCCTTCTCAATAATCTCCGCATATAAAAGCCCCTGAATACAGCTTTTTGGATCATTATTGATATGGTGAGATGTTTTACCTGTCTTATAATCAACTAAAATGAATTTACCATTCTTATCCTTTTCTAATCTATCGTATCTACCACCAACCTTAATACCATTATCAAATACATGGTGGTATTCAACCTCTGCAGAATCAAATGTATTACCTGGGTCTTGGATATAGGATTTTTCTACTCCATCTAAGAAATCCTCCCTAGCCTTAGGCTCTAATGCCATAACTAATGGTGGTCTCATTTTTATAAAATTCTCCCAGGCAATATTAGCCCTATCCATAAATTCCTCTTTAGATATCTTATCCTTTTGGAATCCCTCCATTAAATTATGGATAATATCTCCTTTGGTATTTGCAGGGATTACATTAAATGGATCATCACTATCATCTATATACACTCTATAGAAATTCTCTAGAATGAACTTTAATGGATTATCATTTAAAAACTCAAAGATTTTAGATGGAGAATATTCTTTATTTAATAAACCATTAATATCATATGGCTTAATATCGATATTCTCATTTTCTATAGATAATGCTTCATTATTCATATAGCACTCCATCATAGATCTATCCCCATTAAAGATAGAATCTAAATAGCCATATGGCTTTTTATTTATATCCTTAAATTCTAGCATCTCCTTAGTGATAAGTGAGGATGGATTTTGACTCTTTAAATCGGTAATCGTATAGGTTGGATATGTAATATAAATATTATTACCTACCTTTAGCAAGGATTTTAGCATATTCTCCTTTTGCTTGATTATAGATACAGATGTATAGGTCTTATTATTATCTATACTTTCAAATTCCTCATCAAAGATTAAATAATTCTCCTTAGGGTTTCCAGGAAAATTCGAATCAAGACCAATAATGAATGTATTATTCCTTAGGCTTCCAAAGGAATTCTCTAGAGTAGTGATATTTAATGCACCCTCCTTAAATAGCTTTCCTCCAACATTCTTCTTTAATAAATCGGATAATATATCTAATCTATCCTTATCTGAAATATCATATTCATCGAATTCAAGAATTGTATTTTTAATTAAGGATAATGCTTCAAAATCAAGAGAATCTCCTGTGTTTTTATAGAATTTCTCAATGAAGGAATATAAGCCTTTTCTTAGCTCCTTATCTAAATATACAAGTGCCTCTCCAATAGGGTTTTCCTTAGTGTCCTTATTTATATATAAATCCTTATAAACTATATTAGTTCCCTTAAAATCTAATCTAAGCCAACCAGCATATTGAATGAAGCTTTTATAATCTCTTTCCTTAAATATATTATCCTTAGTAAAGAATTCCTTGAATTTAGAGGCCTCAAAGGAATCCGCTAAAAATAATCTTCTATAGCTATCTACTCCAAAGTATCCTTCCTCTAAATCTAATAAATATTTTAATAAGGCTCCAGGCCTTGTAGATAATAGAGGTACTCCCATTCTATAGGTAGTATTTATATGATATCTATTGATATAATCCATTACATAGATTAAATCCTCACTATGAATTAATACAATTTGAGTATCATCTAGTGGGATATGATTTTCACTTATTTCCTTTAAGCAATAATCAATTTCATTGGTAATGCCATAGCAGCCACGAACCATTTTAATATTTGATTTTGATGGTAAAAGCTCAAAAATGGACTTTGATATCATATTACATGCATTATCAAGTAGATTCTTCATTACTAAAGATATTGGGAATTCATTGAAATAATATAAATCAACATCAAGCTTACCCTTAGGTATTCTTTTTATTAAATCATATTTATCAATTAACCCATTCTCTTCCTTATAGGAAATATAGGAATCATATGCGTGAACTAATAATTCCTTTTTTAAAGGAAAATCATCACTTAATGTGTTTTTAAGTTCTTCTTTGATATCGCCTAAGGTAGAATCTCTAAAATGGTTGATGGATGATGCAATATCCTTAGCATCCTTAAATGTTTTTCCTATACCAAGCTTAAAATATATGTAGGCCTCTTCTGCCTCACTAATATATTTACCAGGTACTCTTACACCCTTAGATTCTAGGATATAATCGATGATTTCCTTATCCTTCATTACTCTTAAAAAATGGTAATCACTTCCCGCTTTCGCTAAGGTTCTTAGGAATTCTGTTTGATTTAATTGGTTACAAAAAAGAATCGATTCTCTCATGGACTACCTCCAAAATAATTACATTCATTATAGCATAATATAGATAAATCTTCCACTTAAGTGGAAGAAAAAAGAGCCACATATTTGTGGCTCAATTTTACGCTCTTCCAATTCTTTTCATAATTTTATACCTTATTCTGAAATTGTAATACGAATATCCCCTGTGGATGTTCTTAATGTACATGCCTCACCTGTAGTAGATGGTACATGTACCTCACCTGTTGATGCTTTCGCATCGAATGACTTTGGAGTTAGGATATCTCCCTTGATATCTCCTGTTGAAGTCTTAACTTCAATTGTTTTAGCATCACTCTTTGTAAATCTAACATCCCCTGTAGATGTTTTAATGCTTAAAGCTCCCATAAATACTGTATTCGATAGCTTAATTTCTCCTGTTGAGGAATTGATTGCAGCTGAATCTGCAGTTACATAATCAAGTGTTACCTTGCCTGTAGATACAGAGATATTCAATGTAGATGCTACATGAACCTGTGCAAGATTAATATCACCTGTAGATGCCTTTAAATTCATTTTTTCAAATGAGAAATCTTCAATATCAACATCACCAGTTGATATAGTTAAGGATACTTCATCATAAACATCCTTTGGTAATGCAATAGACATTTTATGATTTCTAAAATTCCAACGGAATATGGTTTCATACCATTTTAATTTATAGCTCTCAATAACCTCTAGTGTATTATTTTTTACATCAAAGGTTTGTTCATATCCATCTTCTGTCTCATACTTGATTGTACACTTCGTATCGTCTGACTTAACGAATTCAACATCAATAGTTTCAAGATTAATCTTTATATTACTGAAATCCTCTTCCGTTACAAATTCCTTTTGTTCATAATTAACTGGTCCAAACTTTCCCTTATATGCTGCATATCCTACGATTGCACCACCAGCTAATACTAATATAATCCCTAAAAATATAACAAACTTAATAAACTTACGCATTTTTCTTACCCCCAATTAGTTTATGCTTAATACCTAGGAAAATCTTCTTTGTAATCTTGATGTTTGCCTTTGTTGCAAGGACACATACAGGGAAGAACAAACAAGCTATTCCCGCTACTAATAATGCCATACCAACGCCACCATAATTGAATGTACCATCACGGTATAGCAGTAAAGTGGCAATTAATGATCCACCCGCAGATGCAATAAATGCTGCCTCTACAGTATAGGTTACTAGAATTAATACCCAAAGTAACATATACCCTACTGCTAGTAAAACACTAAATGTGATTAAAAGTGGAAGCCACACTGGAAAACCTAGAATAATTAATACAATCCAGAATGCACTTATTCTTTTCTTTGGCTTTATTCTTTCCTTTACAAGGCTTGTCATTTTGGTCTTGCCGGCGATTGTTAATACGACCTCATCGATGCCTCCAAAGGATTCGATTGCCTCTTCTTCAGTTTTTCCTTCTTCAACCATGTCTTGAATCATTTCATCATAGAAATATATTCTTTCTCTAATCTCAGACTTAGGTAAACCCTGAAGCCTTGATTCAAGCTCATCTAAAAATTCGTCCTTATTCATGTCCTTACTCCCTTTCGATGAATGAATAGATTAGCATGACTTCCTTCCATTCATTCTTAAACTCCTCAATACGCTTAATTCCTTTAACCGTAATATGATAATACTTTCGTACTCTACCCTCATGCATTGTGGTTCTAACCTCAAGCATATTTAATTCCTCTAGTCTTTTCAAGATGGTGTATAACGTGGATTCAGATAGCTTTAATACGGGACTAACATCCTTGATAATTTTATAACCATAGGAATCCTCTTTCCTTATTGCCGCTAATACACAAACATCTAATACTCCTCTTTTTAACTGTGCATCCATTTTATACCTCACTTTACGGTATACATCATATCACGAGGTATCAAGAGTGTCAATACTATTTCGATAAAAAAATTTCAAATAATTTATACAGTTCTTTAAGAACTGAAGGGTTAAAAATATTTTTATAAAAGAAAAAAACAGC